>PDWI01007220.1_pt1 | contig 13614 bp, 11 predicted proteins | sample 1430891 | NCBI WGS metagenome assembly PDWI01 (sample SAMN01162508, study PRJNA174530) | Oral metagenome, whole genome shotgun sequencing project. | biome: Marine environment; feature: Marine mammal; material: Swab sample of the gingival sulcus; isolation source: swab sample of gingival sulcus...
AGAAAAAGCCAAAGAAATATTGCGAGTTGATAATTTATCTCACGACGACAAAATAGCTTATGATATTTATATAAAAAATCAACGTATTCATCAGTCGGAACTTACCACCGTCCGCACAGATGTAGAATATAAATATAAAGCAAAATTAGAAGAAGCCAAAGCAAGAGAAGAAGAAGCCAGAGCAAGAGAAGAAGAAGAACGCCGAGCGAAAAAATCACTTCAACGCAATTTTGCCGTAAAAATGTTAAAAGACAACGCAGCTATATCGGAGATTGTTCAATTAACAGGTTTAACAGAAGAAGAAATCAAAAAGTTGATGTGATTTGTGGCTGAATACAAATGTTTGTCAAAATTAAATACGCTTGAACACACACCATATATCCGCTATGGCTGCTACGTGCGAATTTTGGACAAATTATTTTATTTTACAGATAAAACAATAAAAGAAATGGCAGACAAGGGATAGTTAAATATAAAAAAAAGAACACGAAAATCCATCAATCGGCATAATACTGTGCAAAGAAAATAACGATAAAGTAGTTGAATTTGCATTTAGAGATTATAATAAAGCAATGGGAGTTGCCAAATTGAAAACAAGCAGAAAAATACCTGATAAATTCAAAGGTCTATTGCCTGATACCAAAAAACTTAAAGAATTATTATAAAAAATAATGCTAATTCTATTCCTGTAATCAACTGTATTACAATCAATTACAAAAAAAACACATTTTTTCATTATAAATTTACTCACAAGTTTAATCACTTGCCAACAGCATCTTTTGCCAACATTACGCCTTGCTTTATTCTATCAGCTACTCCTATGCCGTTGCGCAAATTGCCGCCTAAGACTAAACCGGGAAATTGTGATTGTACGCGTTCTACGGCTTCAAATCTTTCGCCACAGTCGGCTCCATATTGAGGAATTGCTTTGTGATGCTTAGTAATTTTGAATAATTCAGGTTTAAAATCAGATAAACCAAATAAATCGGAGGTTTCTTGCGCTATAATATTTTTAATTTCATCTTCTGATAAATCAAATAAATAGTCGCTGCGCATACCGCCAACAAAACATGTTAGCAAAGCTCCATTTTCGGGTGCTCTATTTTTCAAAAACGATGATAAAAATAAATAACCCAAAACTTTGTGGTTCTCTCTGTGCGGAATTAAACCGCCAAAAGCTTCTAAATTCATGCCTTTCCAATTGTGAAAACCAATATTAGCACCTATAAGTCTGGCATAACGCAAATTGCTAATTTTAGACATTTCATCGCTCGAAACAAAGGGCAAAATATCCGGCAAAGCATAAGCTCCTACGGTGGTTATCAATTTATTACAAACATAGCTCACCGCATTGCCATTCTGTTGGGTTTTCACCAAAAATTTATTGTTTTGATATTCAACCTCAATATTTTTAACACCTAATTTGAAATTTTCGGGGTTCGATTGTCGATACAAAGCACCGGTAAACGATGATAATCCATTCTCGGTAGAAAATATTTTACGAGTTACACGCTTATCTTGCTCACTTTTTTTTTGAAATGATTTTTTAAAAGCTCCACCGATGAAACTGCCGTAGTTTTGTTCAAGATTGTATAATTTTGGCAAAGCATATTTTGGCACAAGATAAGCAGGGTCGCCCGAATAAATACCAAGTATAAACGGATCAACAGCATAATCGAGGTAACTTTGTCCCATGCGCCGCTTCACAAGATTTGCCAATGTTTCGTGAGGGTTATTTCCGCGCTTGCGAAATGGCTCGCCCAACAATCGAAACTTGTCTTTTAGTGTAAATAAAGGGGTTGTAATGCCGCCCATAATTCCCGACGGTAAACTTTCCCACTTTCCTTTCTTTAAGATATATCGTTTTTTTGCCCTTTCGTCGGCTATATTCAACGTGCAAAATTCGCCCAAATCGTTTAATAATTCAACAGCTTCTATCGTTCCTAAAACTCCCGTGTTAGGACCTTTTTCATAAATAAAACCATTTTCTTTAACCGTTTCGATAACGCCGCCAACTCTGTTTTTTTGTTCTAAAACACAAAAATCAGCCGACAATTTATGTAAATTATATGCAGTAGTAAGCCCCGTAAGTCCCGCGCCTATTATTATTATATCTTTTTCAATCATATTATTGTTTTCTTTCGTATAACGCCTTGACTATACGAGCGGTAATTTTGTGTTGAAGTCATTTAAACTTTTTTATAACTTCTGTCATATTTTTGCGTATAATTTTACATTTTTTAAGTGCTTTTGGCGATTAGCTTTTGGCTTTTTTTTTGCCTTCGGCAAGATAATTTAATTGTAAAAAGATGAAGTCTTTTTACAAAAAGCTAATGGCTAAAGTCCAAAATCTAACGGCTTAAAATATTAAAACCAAAGCAATAATGTATTGTAATTATTCAAAAAAAGTTTAAATCACTTCGTTAAGTATTTTTCTAAATTTGTTCAATTCTATTAATTAAATCGGTATTTTCTTTCTTCTCTATTTGGCTAAAATAGTGCATTCCGATTGCAGTAAACGGAATTGAATACAGCAAATACGATGCAAATGTGCCTACTACATTAAGAATAGTCAATAATATTGACGAGCCGCCACTTGCCGCCTCGCCGCTTGCCGAAGCGTAGAAAGAAGATAAGTTTACCACCATTTGAGGAAATGTTAAAATAGACTGTCCGATGGAAGCAATAAGACCTGTAATGAAAAGCACACCCAAAGTTGCCCACCAATAATTTTTCACCAAAAACAAACTTCTTTTGAAAGAATCTATCAAAGGTAAATCTTCAATAACCATAGCAGGAATGTACAAAGTGATGGCAACCATAAAATAAATTACCGCTACGATGTATAGTAAAACGAATATAACAACAAGCGATGTACTAATCAGTGATGCTACTCCAATAATAGATGCGCCTAAAACAAAAGCTACAAACAACAACACGTAGCCTAATACCACTGTTAAGAACTTTGATTTCATCACCTCCCAAACGTCTGAAGCTTCAAAATTGCCGCTGCCGTGTTTGATATACAATTTAATATATGATAGTACTGATAAAATCAATAATATTGAACTAATCATGCTACCAAACAACATAGCAAAATACTGATAATTAAATATTCCGGCATAAAAATCTAAAATATCATCTAAATTAGAAGTTGAGGCAGAACTCATAGTGTTCAACAATGAGGATTGATACCATGACGAAAAAAAGCTCGTTATCAAAATAATGGGACCAACATAAGTAAGCACAACTTTCAAGAGAGGCTTAAACTCAGTTTTCAAAAATGTAAAAGTATCGGAAATTATGTCGCTAAACTCGCGTGCTTTTAAAAAATTTATTTTTTCTTCGTTCATATCTAAAATTTATTTGTTTTTGTTAATTTTTTTATTGAATTTTTGTGCCACTTTCTTCGGAAAAATAAAAAAATACCAAACCAATGATGAAAGTGAAATTATTATTATGCCCAATTTTACAGCCGTTGGCAATTCGGTATGCCGAGTTACAAATCCCTCTAAAAATGCCGCCAATACGAACATTGGCAATATTCCTATAATGTATTTTACACCCAATTTTACACCTTGTTTAAACGAATAAAGCCTTGAATAACTATCGGGGAAAACCAGCGAACTGCCCATGAGTAAACCTGCTGCTCCGGCTACTATTATCACAAATATTTCGATAGTTCCATGTATCCAAATTGTTAGAGCCGAGAATTTTAGCAATCCATATTTATAGAAAAAATATTGAAAACTGCCCAGCATAACCCCATTTTTGAGCAGAACAATGACAGTGCCAACTCCTGCAAATATTCCAAGTATAAATACAAAAAACGACACTTTTATATTATTAAAAGCAATTGCTAAAAACATACTAAGTTCATCGCTACTATCGTAAACCGCCATTGGTTGTCCTTTTTCAATATTGTCGATTGTCATATCAACATAATTGTCGCCAAGTATAGTGCGCACAAATTCAGCATCTTGCGAAGACGAAAATGCTCCAATGATGGCTGCTGCCGCAAATATTGCCAACGATATTAGTATAAACCTGTTGCTTTTATAAATTATTAATGGCAACTCAACGCCCCAAAATATTTTAATTATGTTTTTGCGTTCTTTTTTGTTTTTATAAATTTTTTGATGTGCTTTTGCCGCTAAAATATTCAAATAATTAGTAGTGTCGCTGTCGGGATAAAACGTTTTGCTATACGACAAATCGTCGGTAATTTGAATAAACATTGATGCTAAATTGTCGGGGTCTTCAATTTTGCTATCTATTGATTTTTCAAATTCTTCCCATCGTTTTATATTTCTTCTTATAAAAACAAGTTCTCTCACAACACATTAATAATTAACATATTAGCCTCTAACAAACTGAAATTCTACAACCTACTTGCTACTAATTTCAATTTTACAGCTCTACTGCTGCCATTTGCGCCCAAAACTACCCGTGCCGGATTTATAGCATCGTGTTTTACTTTCAAAATCAAGTCACTATTAGTATAATCGCCTTTAAAAATGCGTTGCATAAATAAAGTTATATCAAAAACATACTGATTATCAGAATATAACTCGCCTAAATAGTTTTTCTTATGATAAAATTCCTGTAATTCAAACCATTCTCCGTTTTCATCAACTCTGTATAGCATCAACTCTTTGGGAGCAGGATATTGTTTTTCTAAAATATTGGCATCTTGTGGTACAGAAAACACCAATTGCGCCTTAGTTACCGCCCATCTTTCGCCGGATTCGAGCATTTTATTAATGTAGGGGAATTTTATGCGAGTGTTCAAACCTCCCATTCCTTGCAAATAAACAACCGTATCTAATTTAGTGGAGTTTTCACTTAAATCTGCCAAAATATTCCCTTTAGAAAACTCATGATTAAAAATATTAAAATGAGTAGTATATTGGTTAAATAGCAAAGGATATATTTTTGTTTCCTTTGGCTTATCGTTTTTGTGATAATACAAAAAAGCTCCGGTATTAATGCTTCCATAATCTAAAACGGAAATTGCCGAATTTTTACTTTCATCGGCAATACTTAAATACAGTCCCTTAAACTCTTCTACAAAAGTTGCATTATTTTTCACACTTCGTACTAAAGCATGATAAACCTCATCGCGCACTTTATTAGGCATTTTTATAGTCAAAAAAGGCTGAGGCTCTTTTTTCTTTATCTTAGAAGTATCATCGCCTTTGGCAAGAGCCGAATCAACCTCATCTTGCCAAAGCTGTTGAGCCAACAAGTTTGCATTATCAATTACTTGTTTAGGTTTAAATTTATACGAATGTATCAAATTGGCATTCAACTTACTAACATCATAATTTGAATAATAATCTTTGTCGCTTTCCAAAAACTGATTTATTTTACTTATGTTCATCGTGCACTCTTTGTTGCCATTTCCATAAAATTGCATACCCGATGGCGGAAAACTAAACTTTACAATCAAAGAATCAATAGTGATGTTAGATGCAGTAACAGAATCATTATGAAGTGAACTATTCGACATTAACATTTGAGTAGCAAAAGACGCAGATGTTAATCCAAAAATAGGGTCGATATAACTACCCACAAGAACTCGCACTACATTGTCAGTCTGTATTTTGTCTATTTTATCAGTATAAGTTGCCACCGTTATAGTATCGGTATGAACAACATTAATTCTATCATTTTTACTTATCAAATCAACACCAATATCCTCATTCTCTTTTTTACATTGAAAAAATAAAACAGAAATTGCAAGCATTAAAACTGTTGATATTAAAATTCGGTTTGTATTCATAAATTTATTTTTTAATTTGTCTAAAATAGTTAAGTTTTTAGATTTCTTTACTGAATTTATTGATAAATTAACTGCGTTTATGCCATTTACTAAGACAATACAACTGCAAAGCCTTAATTTAAAGCATATTACACACAAAACATAAAGCATTTATCGGCACAAAGTTATTATTTTTGTTGAATTTATTAATATTTTATACCAAATAATTGCAATTATGTGTTTCGCTAATAGAAGTGATTTAAACTTTTTTTAATGATTAAAAGATATTCTTGCTTTTATTTTGCCGTTAGAATTTAGCCGTTAGCTTTTGTAAAAAGACTTCGTCTTTTTACAGTTAAATTATCTTGCCGAAGGCAAAAAAAAAGCTAAAAACCAAAGGCTAAAAGCCAAAAGCCACTTAAAAAATATAAAATTATGTGCAAAAATTATGAAAAAAGTTTAAATTACTTCATAATCCGCTATATTTTTATAAATAGCTGATAGTAGTGGTTTTTAATCTATTTTTTACCACAAACTTTCTCAAAATTAAATCACAAGGTTTCTCAAAGTTTTTAATATATTTTATTTAACAGTAACATTATCAAATAGATAGTAATTTTTGTAAAAAAGCCTCGAAAAAAAATTTGCTAAACAAATATATATTTTTAACTTTGCAGATTGGCAATAGTTTGGTATTGCTACTATGTAGCTGTAAATCACAGTTTTAATAAGAAAATACTATATAAAATATGGTAAATAAAAAACTTTCGGAATTAGATTTTGTAGCGGGCGAAGTTTTGTTGTTCGATAAGCCTTTTAAATGGACTTCTTTTGATTTGGTTCGCAAGGTGCGTGCAAGAATAAAGCGTCATTTGAATAAATCAAAAATAAAAGTAGGACATGCCGGCACATTAGACCCGCGAGCAACAGGCTTGATGATAATTTGCACCGGAAAAAAAACTAAAGAAATTGAAAGTTACCAAGCAATAGATAAGGAATATATTGCCGAAATAACCATAGGTAGCACAACTCCATCATTTGACCTTGAAACAAAAATAGACAAAGAATTTGACACAAGTCATATTTCTAAAGAGCTTGTTATAAACACATTACAAAATTTCATAGGAGAGCAAGAGCAAATTCCTCCTGCGTATTCTGCCAAATGGGTAGATGGACAGCGAGCTTACGAAAAAGCAAGAAAAGGCATAGAGGTTGCCATGAAATCGCACACTGTAATTTTCCACGAATTAGAATTGTTAAAATACGAACTGCCTGTTATTCAGGTGCGTATAAAATGCAGCAAAGGCACATACATACGGTCTTTTGCCAACGATTTGGGCAATGCACTCAACTCCGGAGCGCACTTGTCGGCTCTGCGACGCACAAAAATAGGACAATTCAGTGTGGAAGACGCTATGCAAATCGACGATTTTAATTTAATTGAACCCGAAATGATTGAAGTTTAACTTTTAAATTAGAAATACTACGTTGCATCTTTTTAATCGACTTATAATTAACATTTTGCAAAATATATTACTAATTGCTAATTAAACGAAGTATTGTTATAATAAACTTAATTAAAACTTTTGCAATTTATTAAGAGGACGCATTATCTTTATAGTTTTTAAATTTACCAATCAGTTGTTTTTCAAACTATAAAAAAGCTTCCCCTACACCTATAACACACCTTACATCTAAAAATAAAAAAAATGAAGTTATCAAAATTCAGATTTAATTTGCCACTAGATTTAATTGCGCAGTATCCTGCCGCCGAAAGAGACGAATCTAAATTAATGGTTGTTAATCGCGCAAAAAATAAAATTGAACACAGAACATTCAAGGATATTTTAGAGTATTTTAAGGACAAAGATGTTTTCGTGTTTAACGATACTAAGGTTTTTCCTGCCCGATTGTTTGGCACAAAAGAAAAAACCGGAGCAAAAATTGAGGTTTTTTTACTTAGAGAACTCAATAAAGAGCAAAAATTATGGGACGTTTTGGTTGATCCTGCTCGAAAAATCAGAATTGGAAATAAATTATATTTTGGCGAAAACAGTGCATTAGTAGCCGAAGTTATTGATAATACCACATCGCGAGGCAGAACTCTAAGGTTTTTGTATGATGGTAAATATGAGGAATTTAAGAAAATTTTATACAAATTAGGCAAAACACCTCTTCCTAAATTTGTACAGCGTCCGGCAGAGCGAAAAGATGTGGACAGATACCAAACAATTTTCGCAAAAAATATCGGAGCAGTAGCCGCACCCTCGGCAGGTTTACATTTTAGTAAACATCTTATGAAACGTTTAGAAATTAAAGGTATAAAATTTGGCTATATCACTCTCCACGCCGGTTTGGGCAATTTCAGAGGTGTTGATGTGGAAGATTTAACCAAGCACAAAATGGACGCCGAAGAAATAGTAATTAGCGAACAAACAGCTGATATTGTGAACAATGCAAAAACTCACAAACGTCAGATATGCGCCGTAGGAACAACTGTTGTGAAAACATTAGAAAGTTCGGTTTCTACGCTTGGTGAGCTAAAACCATTTGAGGGCTGGACAAATAAATTTATTTATCCGCCATACCAATTTAGCGTGCCTACAAGTATGATTACCAATTTTCACATGCCCACTACCACTTTGGTAATTACCGTAGCAGCATTTACCGGCTACGACCTTATGATGCGAGCATACCAAGAAGCTATGGACAATGACTACAAATTTGGTTCGTATGGCGATGCAATGCTAATATTATAGACAAAACAACAGATTTTGAGTAAAGTTAATTAATTATTGACTTTACTCAAAACTGCTCATTACCATATATTTACACATTACACTATTTACAACATTTGGTTAAATCTTTTTCAACATCTAAAACATAATCGTTAAACCAATGCTTTACGTAGTCGTATAAATCTGATGCCAACGAGATTTCACCACTTGTTAATCGTTCTTGAAACATAACCAAATTATTAACAAATTCCATATATCCTATGTCGTGTTTTGCATAAGATAGGAGTTCATGTCTTTCAAGCAAAAGCGTAGAATTTATAAAAAATTGTTCGGAATAAAAACTTATACCATGTAAAAGCTCAATAATCTCTGATAAACAATCTTCTTTTTTTAAAATTTCTGAAAACGATTTTATCAAATTAGCAATATTCTCTTTGTCTTTTAATACTGTTTCAATAGTAACTTCCATAATATTTTTTTATAAAAAAAATTTTTTAATATTGGCAAAAATCGACAAAAGAAATATCTATAACAATGATTAAAATCATTCATTATTTATTATGATTGTTTTTTTTAATAAATTATGTATTGCAGCTTTTTATTACCAATATTTAAACACTTAAAAATCAAATATTTACAAAACAATGATAATATTATAAATTTACAGCCCTCAAAGGTTTAAAAGACCTTTGGAGTATTGCCAAAAAGCTGAATAATTTTAATATAATCTGATTTTTGTTTAGTGCTTAACAAATGTTATAATAAATCTTTTTGGAACTCATTTACACTTTTGTTTTTAATAAATAAAAAAAGTTTAAATGAGTTATTGATTAAAATACAAATACAAAAAAATCTGAATAAAATGAAAAAGTCAATAATAAATTTAATTTATTATATTGCCATTGCAGGCATATTATCTTTATTATCAGCAAATTGCAATAACAGTGATAATGAAAACACTGAAAATGTTGAGGTAAAAACTATGCAAAAAAGTAAGCCTTTTTCCGTAGGAAATTACAATTTTGCAATAAAAGAAAACGGACGCTTTGTAAACTACAACAAGGCAATTTATCACAGAGGCGATGAAATTTTTTTAGTATTAAGCGATGTTGGCACATTTGAAAGAGATGCCGACAGCCTTAATCATGCCGAAATGAAAATGATAATAACTGACGCTGTGGGACAAGTAGTTAGCAAACGCGACCATTTATTTGGCAAAAAAGGACATGCTAATTTCAAAAACAACATGTTGAAATCGCCATACGCATCATATTCATCTGACTCGAATGATGAGCCGGGCAAATATTCAATAAAAGTTGTGGTTTATGATTTAGTAAGAAATGATAGTATCGAAATTGAAGACGATTTCTACATTGAGTAGTTTATTTTGCAAAATTTACATTGCAAGAGAGGCAGCATATTTAAAGCACTCTTTCTCGTGGTCGTTTACCATTCCTATTGCTTGCATAAATGAGTAAATTATTGTTGAACCAACGAAAGTCATGCCGCGTTTTTTTAAATCTTTCGATATTTTATCAGAAAGTTCAGTTTTTGTAGGTATTTCTGCATTCTTTGTTAAGTCATTGATTATTGGTTTGTTATCTACAAACTGCCAAATATATTTTGAAAAACTGCCAAACTCTTTTTGAATTTCTAAAAATACCTGTGCATTTCTAATAGCCGATTTTATTTTTAAACGATTTCGCACAATACCTTTATTTTGTAGCAGTTCATATTGCTTATTTTGGTCATATTTTGCCACTACCTCCGGATTAAAACCATCAAAAGCTAAACGATAATTCTCTCTTTTATTTAAAATGGTTTCCCATGAGAGTCCGGCTTGCGCACTTTCTAAAATCAACATCTCGAAAAGTATATTATCGTCAAAAACGGGAACTCCCCACTGTTCATCGTGATATTTTACGTATAGTTCATTATTTAAATTTACCCACGAACACCGTTTTTTGCTGGTCATTTTTCTATTTGTTTTTAATTTTTAAACCTCCACGAAACTCCAAAACGAAAATCAGGTGTATTAATTGGATACCTGTCTAACAAGAAATAAAATTTATTTTCAGAAAAATGATTGACTATGTTTTCGTATCTGAAAAATATTAAAACCGTTTTTATACGAGCGTTAATAAACGCATTAACAATAGGGTAATCGCCTGATATACGCCCATAAGATGAATTATAGAATTGCCCCACGGCAGGGCTATATCCCAGCGATTTATAAGCAGTAGAATAATATACATCATAGCCAAATTGAACATTGATACTCAATTTTTTTACTTTTAAGAAATAATCCATTTCGTAGAAGCTGCTATGATAAACTGATACCTCCGGTAAGCGTATAACATGCTGTATATCAGTAGGTGCTAACTGATATACAATTTTATTTAAAATTTTCAACCTGCCAACTTTGCTGTGTTTGCCTATTACAAAATTTTGGTGTAATCTAAACGACATTAGACTAAATGCACGCTCGGTATATTGCTGAGGCATCACCAATGAATCGTAATAAATGTAGTTGTTCGCTAAACCATAGGCAAATTCTGCCTTAGTTCTGGTTATCGGAATTTTTAAACCTATACGCAAATCGGTTTTTCCAACATTTTTAAACTTATTTTTCCAAATATAATGATTAGACGAATATCGTTGCTGAAAAATAGTGGGACTATAATTGCCAACTCGTAACTTGAAATAAATATCACTCTTCTTCTTTCCTAACATTATACTTTTGCTAATCAACAAGTTACCCTCAAAATTGTTTACTTTATTGCTTGTACCCAACACATCGCCCAAATAATAAGAGGCATTGGCACTAAACACAAACATTTTGGTTCGAGCATCAATTCCTCCGTATAGTTTCACATTGTTGTAATTCTCGTTATAGAAAGTGGTATCACGACTAATCCAAACTGTGTCTTGTGTTCGTCTATTTATAGAATCAATTTCGGGATGTAGCCCGGTATTCGTCCATTTTAAACTCTCTAAGCTCCCTCCCACTGTCAAACGACCTTTAAAATTCGGACGTTTTATTTCCTTAAATGTCCAATACAAGGAATTTTCCATTCTACGCATTATCACCGAGTCGCGCGTTGTAACATCGTCAAAATTTGCAATGCTGTCGTAATATTCGTTAAGTGAATGAACTTCATTATAAATTCTATAATTTTTGTCGATGGTTAGCACATGATTTATTCTACCCAATTCTCTAAACGAGGTTTCGGTTGTAGAATCGTCTATTACAATTTTTTTTGTGAAACCAAATTTATATTCTTGCGAGAAAAATATGCTACGATTAAAATAAACCGAAGAAGCTTCATCAATAAGTGCTTGTGCAAATGTCGGGTCATTGGTAATAGAATCATTAATTCCGCCGCTTTCTTCCGACCTAAATTTATTGCGCATAAAAGCAAAATATGCAGAATATTTTTCGCCATTATAGCTAAAAAACGGATTTAGAGAATGGTCTTTTATTAAAGAGTGCGGATATTGCCCGTCGGAAGCAATAAGATGATAGCGCAAACCAACATTCCATTTTTTGTTGATATTTTGGGTATATAAAGCACTTAATTGATTTTCATTGCGCACACGTTGCGAAGTTGTCCAATGCAAATCAAAATACGGAGTTACTGAATGATAAAAACGCTGATTGTATTTCGTGTAAGAATATGGCATAAACTGATTATCAAAGTCGAAATCGGAATATTTCTTATCGTAGGTTCCAAAATAGATATTAGATTTCCAAGCACTACCCAAATTGCCCAACCAATTATTAGATATACTGTAATATTCATCGGGATTTATGCGTTGAAAACCTGTTATAACTGTATCAAAACCAACAGGTTCTACTAAAAAGCCTTCTTCTAATCTCCATGCTCGCAAATACGAGCTTGTAGAGTCTTCTTGCGAAAATACAAAGGTGCTAATTTGAGATAAAAATATTATAAATAATATAATTTTTTTCATAAGTTTATTGTTTCCTTTTAGGATTTTGACTCATCAATACTTCGTTCGATTAGCAATTAGCAACGAACAATTAACAATTAACAATTAACAATTATATTGCTGATAATCAAGATATTGCATAACGAAAAAACTATTTCACAAAACACTTATTATCAGTCGATTACAAAAATATAACCAAGTATTGCAATACAAAACTTGCGCAAAATATTTACAAAAGTAATATTTTTAGCTTTTAGAACAAAAACTATTTATTTTACTGCACGTATTATAGACAATACCCAAGTGTAAGTCAAATATTTATGATGTAGATGAATAGTTAAAAATCAAAGATGCCGGCTGTAAAATTTGTGGAGTTTTTTGTTTTTACAAAATCATTGTAAACTTTTAATTTATTAATTTGCCAGAGGGTTGAACACCTTGCTACAAGCCTGATTACCAGACTAAAAAAAAACCTTACAGGTAATAAACATACCCGTAAGGTCATTTTTTGTAATCCTAATCGCCAAATAATAAAAATTAGAAATTATTTTTTCTTAATTATACCCTAAACACGAGTGCATTAATTGTTCTGAAATCCCTCATTTTCATTATTTCTGTCTTGAATAAAAACAGTTATACACCCCCTGTTGGTATCCTTTGGAGCAGCATAACCTGCTGAACTTGCCTGTGTTTGCTGTCTTTTATCAGCAATGTCAATAATAATTTTTAATCTTGTTGCTTGCTTAACTACAAAATCAAAATGAGGATGAACCATTCTATTGATTTCATTATCCAAATATGGCACTAAAACACAACTTCCCTTTCTAGGATCTTCTGTTTCTCCGGGTAAATCTAAAACCTTTTCCCCAGTATTTTCATCTATTATTCGAAAGTTGATTTTATTGTTAAACACTGAACTGGCATGAAATGAAATTCGATATTCCTTACCCCCCAGTAAGGGTATTACAAATTCATATTTTTTTCCTGTAACACAGGTCGCACTTTTTGATAGTTCATTAAAATTAAAAGAACTATTGGGAGCCAAAGACTTTATCTTTGATGAACAATCAAGGGACTGAGCATGTAAAGAAAAAGAATATAAAAATATAAGAAATGCTAATAATTTTACTTTTTTCATAAATCTATTTTTTAGGTATT
>PDWI01007293.1_pt1 | contig 13613 bp, 9 predicted proteins | sample 1430891 | NCBI WGS metagenome assembly PDWI01 (sample SAMN01162508, study PRJNA174530) | Oral metagenome, whole genome shotgun sequencing project. | biome: Marine environment; feature: Marine mammal; material: Swab sample of the gingival sulcus; isolation source: swab sample of gingival sulcus...
AGAGAAAAAAGCCATTTTAGGGAAGTATGAAGGGCAGCAAGTTCAGGTTGCTCAGCAGATACTCACAGGACAGGTAACGTATCGTCAGCTTTGCGAACGCTTAAGCAAGGATACGACTGTCGGACAGGCGGATATTCGTGCCGTGTTGTATCAATTGGCTGATGTGGTTGCCGAATATATGGAACTAGGTCTGTCTGTTGATTGTGGGGAATTAGGAAGGTTCCGTCCGACTTATGGTTCTCGTCAAGTGCCTGTAGGCGAAAAGTTCACCCACGAAGATTTGCGTAGTCCGAAGATTACTTTTGTTCCTCGTCAGAAGTTCAAAGAGTTTAAGTATCGCGCTCAATTCGAACGCGTCTCAGACAAAAAAGAAGAGGAAGAGAACGCTTTGGCGGGCTCAGCGAACGAAGACAACGACATTGACCCGGGTAATCTTCCCGGAGGACACACAGGATTATAAAAACAAAGGAGCGTCCCTCAACGCTCCTTATTCTTTTTGGAAAGTATACATATTAATTTTATAACCTATTTTATTTAATATAATGGAAGTATCTACTTTAGTCTTGTAAAGTAGATAGGTTATTTCTATTTTCGGTCGCTGAGATGGTCACTGAGCTTGTTGAAGCCTTGAAATAAGGATAAAAGATACAACATAATGGTATGTTTCAACAGGTTCCACGACAAAAAATAAGAAGACTAAAGTGCATGCTTCCGTAAGATAATTAAATATTTCCTCAAACTGATTTAAGGCTATTTACATCATAATTTTAGTCTTTTATATCGGTTCTGTTAGAGTTTAATTTAGCTAGGAAAGCAACAATTGATTTTTTGCTGGATTAGCATACATCTCCACAAGACGCTCAAAGAGAAAGTCCTTGTCCTTGACAAGTCCCTCAGGAAGATTAACTGCCTCAATCCTTGAATTAATGTAAGCAAGGAAGTTCTTATGATCTTCCTCTGTATAATAAGCCTTATATGCTCCTTCTGTTATATCCCCTTGCATAATATCAAGAGCAACATAATTATAAGGGAAAAGCTTATAAGAACGATAAATTTCCTCATCAATAAGCTGAGCAACTTGCTCAATACGTTCAGTTTCTTTCAGCTCAGAAAAGTCATAAGCTTCAAGAATTTCATTCAGAGGACGACCAGTAGCAAAATGCACACGTCCCTTATTACCAAGAACCCCCGTCTGCATATTTAAGCCATCATCAGCAGGCGTCTTTTTATAATCAGTATCACGTTTGAGTTGCATTTCTTGAGCTTTCAAATAGTCGCAAGGGTCTAATTCGTAAGAACAAGCCGTTGGGACGATATTCAAGTGCTTAATAGCAGTTAAGAAATCCGTACCACGCTCTGCACCAAGCGTGAGCATCTTCAGCAATGCTGGCTGTGTATGGTCTGATGAATCTTTGGCACGCCCTTCTCTCTGAGCAATCCAAAGAGGGATATTTTCCTGAATAGCGTCATTCATATACTCAGATAGTTGCTTTGCTGAGAGTAATACCTCTCGCCCTTGTAGGTTACGCTTAACTAAGAAACTGCCATTAAGCTTGACCAAAGTTTCGACCCAAGGAAAGATAAGCAAGTTATCTCCAATTGCAATTTCAGGAAAAAGATAATCTCTTTCGAAAAGCATTACACTAAGAAAAGCTGAATCTAGAATAATATCTCTGTGATTAGAGATATAGGTATAAGCAGTATCCTTAGACAACTCCTGCGACATCACAAAGTCTACAGACTTACAAGTCTTCTTCATTACCGAGTAAACCAAGGGATAACTAACCTTTTTCTTAAACTCTGCCACTGAGGCACAAGAACGAAGAACTGCTGTTAAATCAGCCCAAGTCATTCCTGTTTCAAAAACCTCAAAAGCCTGTTTCAACATTGGCTCTGCAATTAATTGCTCTACAGCCTCAGCAACTTCGTCTGAAAGTAAGGGTCTTATATCTTTATACTTATCGTAATTCATCTTTATTTGTTTATTATTTTAAGTAGGAACTCTGGCATTGTCATATGATTAGCTTGCACCTGCTGTGGAATAAAGCTTGTTACAGTCATTCCAGGAGTTGTATTAACCTCTAATAAAGTAGGGAAATCATCAGACTCAATAATATAATCAACTCGAATAACCCCACGAGCATCTATTCGCTGGTAAATCTCTTTTGTCAGTTTTTGAATAAGCACTGTTGCTTCCCTAGAGATACGTGCAGGAGTAATCTCCTCAACTTCCCCTTTATACTTAGCATTGTAATCAAAAAATGAGTTTTTCGTAACAACTTCTGTAACTGGTAAAGCCTTGATTAAAGCCTCTGGTTCTAAGCTTAAATCACGGAAACAACCACAAGTTACTTCCGTGCCTTGAATAAAACGCTCAAGCATAACCTCTGGAGCTTCCTTGAGAGCTAAAAGCACTGCTTCCTTTAGGTCTTCAGCCTGCTCAACCTTAGTCGTCGCAATACTTGAACCTCCTGTATTTGGTTTGACAAAGAGTGGTAAGCCTAGCTCTGCAATAATAGATTTAACTTCATTCTCATTAGACAATGGAGTTCTTAAACGAATAGACTTCGCCACACGAATACCTTCAAACGTTGAAAGAAAGCGATTACAATAAAACTTATTAAAGGTCAGAGCTTCCGAAGCAACAGCTCCAGTATTATAAGGCAGACCTAACATATCAAAGTAGCCTTGTATAATGCCATCTTCTCCAGGTGTACCGTGAATAGTTATGTAGATAAAGTCAAAAGTCTGCTTGACACCACCCAGCATAAAGGAGAAATCTGATTTATCAATAGGATAAAGGTCGCCATTCTCAAAGCTTACGCTCCAAGAATTTTCATCTATTAATACTAAGTAAGGCTTGTAGTCAGAGAAGCCTAATTCTAGAGCTTCAGTAAACCACGAAAACAAAGCCTCTCCCGATTTAAGGGAAACGCCGTATTCTCCTGAATAGCCTCCAGCAACGATTGCTAAGTTTTTCTTCATTATATCTATGAAATAGAATATATCAATAAAAAAGTTAGTGGTAAGTTCCTAATGAACTATACCACTAACAAAGATACGAGATTTAATTGATTTAAGTAATGTCCTTGCGTCTTTCCTTATTGACGCCAAACCGTTTTGAAATAAGGAGTGAAAATCTCTACTGCTCGATCTACCTCTTCGATAGTCGGCTCTTTAATGTCTTCAAGAAAATATTCTTGACCTAAGTTTTCGTACTTATGTTTACCGTAAGTGTGATAAGGTAGAACCTCTAAACGCTCAATATTATCATATTGAGCAAAGTGCTTACCCAGAGCGTGCATATCCTCTTCAAAGTCACTATAACCTGGAACTAAGACATAACGCAAGCGAACAGGTTTTCCCATTTTGTGGAGTTTTTCTGCCGTCTGAAGCGTTTTGACATTGTCGTGAGCGACAAGAAGCTTATGACGTTTAGGGTTAAACTGCTTACAATCTAGTAGCACCATATCCACAAGCTCAAGAAGCTCATCCACGTAGCGATTGTGAATGCTCCCATTAGTATCAATACAGATATGAATACCATTTGCTTTCAGTTCTTTGCAAATAGGGATTAATTCCTTTGCCTGAACGGTAGGTTCTCCCCCACTGAAAGTTACCCCTCCCTTTTTGCCAAAGAATGGCTTCTCGTTAATAGCTCGGCGTAATACCTCACTATCTTCGACAAGCTTTCCTCCTTTGTTAATAGGGATTGTATCAGGGTTAGCACAATATAAGCATTTGAAGTTGCACCCTTGTAGGAAAACGACGAGCCGAAGACCCGGCCCGTCGAATGTTCCCATCGATTCAAATGAATGAATTCGAAGCATATTTAACTACAGCTTATCTAAGACGCTGGTGGAATGAACGTGAGATAACCTCCAATTGGTGAGCACGGCTTAGGCGAGTGAAGTTCACTGCATAACCAGATACACGAATTGTTAGCTGAGGATAGTTCTCTGGGTGTTCCATTGCATCTTCAAGCATTTCACGGTTAAGTACGTTCACGTTCAGGTGGTGAGCACCCTTAGTGAAGTAACCATCCATCATACCTACAAGGTTTTCAATTTGTTCTTCCTTGTTTGAACCAAGAGAGTGAGGAATGATGCTGAATGTGTTACTGATACCATCGTAAGCATCGTTGTAGTCTAGCTTAGCTACAGAGCTAAGAGAAGCTACAGCTCCGTGGTTATCACGTCCGTGCATTGGGTTAGCACCTGGAGCGAAAGCCATACCAGCAGGACGACCATCAGGAGTCGCACCAGTGTTTGCTCCATACATCACGTTAGATGTGATTGTAAGTACTGAAAGTGTTGGCTCAGCGTTCTTATATACTTCGTGTACTTTAAGCATTTCAGAGAACTCGTGAGTCAAGTCGTGTGCAATAGTATCTACTCTGTCATCGTCATTACCATAGCAAGGGAATTCACCTTGGATATCGAATGTTTCAGAAAGACCTTCTGCGTTACGGATTGGCTTAACCTTAGCGTGCTTAATAGCAGAAAGAGAGTCAGCCGCAATAGAAAGACCTGCAACACCATAAGCGATGTTAATCTTAGGATCAGTATCGATGAATGCCATCTGAGCACGTTCGTAATAGTACTTATCGTGCATATAGTGAATGATATTCATTGACTCGTTGTAAACACGAGCAACTTCCTTCAAGACTTTTAGGTAGTTAGCCCATACTTCGTCGAAATCAAGGATTTCACTCTTAAGTTCTGGGATACCTTCTACCATTACAGTACCAGTCTTTTCACAACGACCTCCGTTGATTGCAAGAAGCAGTCCCTTAGCAAGGTTTGTACGAGCTCCAAAGAACTGAATGTGCTTACCGATTTCTTGGTAAGATACACAACAAGCGATACCATAGTCATCAGACTTACGAGTAGCTTGCATTAGATCATCGTTTTCGTACTGAACTGCAGAAGTATCGATTGATACTTGAGCTGCGAAATCCTTAAATCCTTCAGGAAGACTAGGTGACCAAAGAACTGTGATATTTGGTTCTGGACTTGGACCTAGGTTATATAGAGTTTGAAGGATACGGAAGCTAGTCTTTGTTACTTTATGACGACCATCAGCAAGACGACCACCAATAGACTCAGTTACCCAAGTAGGGTCACCTCCGAAGATATCGTTGTAAGCATCCATACGAAGATGGCGTACCATACGAAGTTTGATTACGAATTGGTCAATCAGTTCTTGAGCCAATTCTTCAGTGATATATCCGTGTTCCAAATCATATTGGATATAGATATCTAGGAAACTAGAAACGTTACCCAATGACATTGCAGCACCATCTTGATCCTTAACGGCTGCAAGATAAGCGAAGTAAACCCATTGAACAGCTTCTTGAGCATTGTAAGCTGGACGTGTTACATCGAAACCGTGAGCAGCTGCCATTTCAATGATATCCTTTAGTCCCTTGATTTGCTCAGAAACTTCTTCACGAAGACGGATACGAGCTTCTGTCATAGGACCAGTAAGACCCTTTAGGTCTTGCTTTTTCCACTCAATAAGTTGATTAGCACCATAAAGAGCTAGACGACGGTAGTCACCGATGATACGACCACGAGCGTAGTTATCAGGAAGACCTGTCAAGAAACTTAGAGAACGGAACTTACGAATTTCCTCTGTGTATACATCAAATACACCATCGTTGTGTGTCTTACGATAGTTAGTAAAGATGTCTGTAACACGAGGATCAACCTCGAAGCCATTTTCCTTAACGGCCTTCTCTACAACTTTGTAGCCTCCGAAAGGCTTCATTGCACGACGAAGTACTTGGTCTGTTTGAAGACCTACGATAACTTCATTTTCTTTATCAATATACCCAGGGGCAAATGCAGTAACTGTTGAAATAGTCTTAGTGTCTACTGAACGAAGACCATTATTCTCACGCTCTTCTTTAAGAGCTTGCATACAATGCTCCCAAACTTTCTTAGTTTTTTCTGTTGGACCACACAAGAAGCTTGCATCGCCATCATAAGGAGTAATGTTAAGCATAAGGAAATCACGCACGTTAAGCGTATTCTCCCAAGCACCAGTCTTAAAATTAGGTTTTTGACTCATAATCAAATTTTATTTAGTATGTAACTTTCGTTTTTTTAGTTAATTCCAACACCTACAAATATAAGAAATTTTATTTGCCCCTCCTAATAAATAGTTAGAAAAATAGGATTTTCCAACAAAAAAAGTACACGTCTACCCATTTTTAGGTATATATAAGGATGAAAACTGAAGCCACTTATAAGCAAAGAAATAACGTGATATGTCTTATCCTTATATATTGTTCTTGATTGGTAGGAGAAAAAAGGTTTAATTCCATATTTAAGGAAGTGTTAGGTTGAGGTTTATTGAAGGGGAAAGACAAGTTAGACGCTCAAGGAGTATTGTCTCTCCATTCCGAGCTAAACGATATTACACTCCGTGGTGAAAACTTTTTCACCACGGAGTGTAATTAATTTCACGACGGAGTGAAATCAAAAAAGTTGGAAGAGTTTGTCGTGAGTTATTCTGCTTCAGATAGGAGCTTTTGGGGGACATTAATTAGATAAACTTGTTCGGTGGCACGAGTAATTGCAGTGTATAGCCAGCGAAGCATTTGCTTGTCAATCGGCAAGTAAGTACCAACTAAACCAAAGTCAATAAAAACACAAGCCCATTGTCCACCTTGTGCCTTGTGGGTCGTAACTGCATAAGCATATTTAACTTCTAATGCTCCCCAATAAGGGTCTTGACTAATTGCTTGTTTGAGCTTACGACCAGAGAGCGTTTCTCCATATTCAGAGCGAAGAGCGTCATAAAGCTTTTTTCTATCATTATAGCTTCGTTGAGCTTTTTCGTCGTCTAAGCTCGTAAGGAGTAGGCGAACATCAAGTTCTTCATCTCGGTCTGGGAGGTAGATTGTAACATCTGCAAAGTCCAAATCATATTCGTGCAGATGATGATGTATGCGAACAACCTCCAATGTTTCACCATTAGCAATAAAGTCAGACTTATCTCGTCGCTTGGCATAATAATAGTTGTTTCGAGCCACGATAAGGTTTTCGCCTCTGACGAGTCGCTCCCCATAGTCAAAGACTTGGGAGCGAATGCCTAAGTTGAAAGTCAAAGCTCTTTTGTTTGATGGGCTTACTACGAGGCAGTTTTCTCGTCCATAATTGCGATAAGCCGAGTCTATGCAGTCAATAAGTTCGACGCCACTAACAAGACTTACGTCTGTCCCTTTCTTTATATTAAATTGTAAGTCTACAGCTTCTCCTAGGTTTAGGTCTTTTGCTTGACTAAGCAATTGGCGTAGATAGGTGGCTTGTGTGAGGATGTTGGAGTCGGCACTTTGGCGAACCACTTCATCTAGTTCGGCTTCATAAACTTGTAGACCATAGCGTTCGCTTAGCACCTCGCTATTCAGAGCGTCGCTTAGTTCTTGTCCTACTGGGGGTAGCTGTGCGAGGTCACCAACCATAATTAGTTTACATTGCTCCGACTCCCAGACATAGGCTAGTAAGTCCTCAAGCAAGTCCCCTGAGCCAAAGGGCGTCGGTTCGTGTGTTTGTCCTGAAATCATCGAGGCTTCATCCACGATAAATAGGGTTGGCTCTTTGGCTCGTGTCGTTAGTTGATAAGTCCCGTCTAGAGCGTGGCTATCTTTAGCTCGGTAGATACGGCGATGAATAGTCGTTGCTACTCGTCCAGTTTGCTGAGCAAGGTGCTTGGCAGCTCGCCCCGTACTTGCCATTAACTCGACCTTTAGCCCCATTTCTTCCACTGCTGAAGTAATCGCTTGTAATAAGAATGTTTTCCCCGTTCCAGCATAACCTTTGAGGAGAAAAACAGCATAAGGATTTTCTTCTAATAGATATTCGGTGCATTGTTTTAGAGCATAATGCTGGATATTCGTTGGAGAATAGGGCATTTTTGCCAAAATTTTTTCGCTTATAGAGTTCGATAGCATATATTTATTGTATATTTGTACTTGTGAAGTTAGCACTTTTCGAGAAAAATTCCTACTTTTGAGGTAAGTTTATATGAAAAGTGGCTAAGTAATCACTTAAATAAGGGCATATAAAGCTTAGGATAGAATAGAAAACTAATAATTATAATAAAGATTAACTAATGGACAAAGGAATTAAATCAGTAGTAGCCCTTTTGTTGGCTGTCGTATCTGTCGTTTTGATTTACCTTACTTATAAGGGCGTTTCAGGACCACTTGAGTTTGATAAGACACAGACAAAACGTGAGCGTGTGCTACAAGCGAAACTAAAAAAGGTTGTAGAGTATCAGAAGGCTTATGAGGAACGTTATGGTCACTTTGCTACGCTTGAAGATTTGAAGACTTTCTTAGCTCAAGATAGTGTTTTCTCTATTAAGTCTGAAGGAGAATATACGTCTGAAATGCGTGATAAGGGACAGTCTGAGAGTGAACTTGCTTATAAGGGAAACAAACTCTATGCTAAAGGTAAGGGGCTTTCTGTTAAGGAAATTATTGCTAAAGGACTGTTGGTTCGTGATACAACTTGGAGTCCTGCAAGCACATTACTTGGAGATTTGAGCCTAGAGGAAGTATTTACTGTACCAGCTTTTGGTAAGACTAAGGCTACTCTTATTCTTATTGATACAGCTTCTATTGAGCAAATTATGGGTACAGATACTGTTCAGCGTTCTGTTTTCGAAGCTAAAGTGCCTTGCTCTGTTTATCTTGCAGACCAAGATGAGAACCTGCTTAAAGACCAAATTTCACTTCTGAAAGAGCGTCGCAAAGGTAAAGGATACCCAGGTTTGAAGATTGGTTCTCTTGAAGAAATCAAGGAAACAGGTAACTGGGAATAATTTATGCTTAGTTCGGAATTTGACTTAGCCAAGCTCAAGGTCGAACAAGCCGAAAATATGAGTATGTCCATTCGACCTTCGTCGAGTGGACTTGCTTTTATTATTTATGAGGGAAAAGACTTTGACGGAGTTAAGCAAGAAGGTTTCCTTCCAATAGAATCAAGTCCTAAGGCTTGGTCAGAGCGTGTGAGTGATTTGTTTTTTAATCATAGCTTTTTGGCTCTGCCTTTTCATCGTGTTAGGCTCAGTTATGAAGCAGTGCAAGGCTTGATTATTCCGAATGAACTTTACCAAGAAAACTTTGATGAGCTATGGCTTAATTATATTGATTATGAAGAAAGTCTGCTTTGTCTTCGTCAAGAGATACCAAACGAAAGCAAAAGCTTGCTCTTCTATTTCCCTAAGGCTTTACTAACCTTCCTTCAGCGTACGCACGTACGTTTAGAGCTATTGCCCTATATACAACCATTACTTACAGAGCATAAGCTTAAGACTCGTCAGCATAACTCTCGGAGCTTGAGCTTGAGCTTGCGTTATGGTGCTTTGGATTGTTGGCTTCTAGATCGAGGGACTTTGCTCTTCTTCAATAGCTATCCGATTGTGGAGCGACAGAATGCCGAGGTCATTGAAGGGGAATTGATGTATTACCTTTTTATGCTTGTTGGGGAGCTTGGACTTAACCTTGAAGAGGATGAACTTAATGTTTATGCTTCTTCTTCGGAGCGTGATGTCATATCTGATATGCTTCAGGAGGCAAAGAGCAGACTAGAGCACAATTTAGTGGAGCGAATAAAGAATTATACTAATAATAAATAGCCTAAGAATGCGTATAGTAGGAGGGAAATATAAGCGTCGTCGTTTTGTCGTCCCTAAGAGCTTTAATGCAAGACCAACAACGGATTTTGCCAAGGAAAACCTATTCAATGTGCTTAATAATCTTATTGAATTAGAGGGGATTCATTGCCTCGATCTTTTTGCTGGTACGGGGAGCATATCGGTAGAGTTGCTCTCGCGTAATTGTAAGCGTCTTATCTCGGTAGAGAAAAGACGAGAGCATAGTCGCTTTATTCATCAGATTAGTCGGGAGCTAAATGAGGGAGAGAAACATAAAGTAATGCAGGCAGACGTTTTCAAATTACTCAAGTCTAAGAAGTTTCCTCCAGAGAGCTTTGACTTTATTTTCGCTGATCCTCCCTACCAAATTGAGGGCTTGGATACCTTACCAGACTTAATCCTTTTAGAGAATAAACTATTGAGAGCTGATGGTTTGCTCGTTTTGGAGCATCCTGCCAGCTATGATTTCTCTCAGCATCCTCACTTCGTTCAGCACAGAAGTTATGGTTCTGTTAATTTTTCTTTCTTCTCTATTGAGGTGTAAATCTCTGTATTATAGCTTCTAGTTGCCTAACAGTTTAGGCTTAAACACCAAGATTTTCGTTCTTTTTGATCTTAAACCCAGCCATCATCCAAAGAATGATGACTGGGTTTAATGCGAAGAATAAAAGAATTATTTCTTTAATAATTTCGTTACTTCCGAAAAAAATGCGTATTTTTGGGGGCAAATCATTTGGTACACAAACTAGAAAGTAAATAAGTAATGGCTTTGAAATTTATTTCAGCAGAAGAGGCTGCCCTTTTGGTGCAGCACGATGATAATGTCGGTTTTAGTGGGTTTACGCCTGCAGGTTGCCCTAAGGTTATACCTGAGGCCATCGCTCAGCGTGCAATAGAAGAGCATAAAGCTGGTCGCCCGTTTAAAATCGGTATGTTTACGGGGGCAAGTACGGGTCCTCATCTTGACGGAGCTTTGGCTAAAGCAGACGCAATTAAATTCCGTACACCTTATCAATCTAATAAAGACTTGCGTTCAGCAATCAATGCTGGTTCAGCTCCATTTTTCGATATGCACCTCTCGATGCTTGCTCAGGAGTTGCGTTATGGTTTCTTGGGGAAGGTTGATATTGCTATCGTGGAGGCTTCTGATGTAACAGAGGACGGCGAAATTGTTCCAACTTCTGGTGTTGGTATCTTACCAACAATCTGTCGTCTTGCAGATAAGATTATTGTAGAGCTTAACGACAGACACCCTAAGGAAATTAGAGGTATTCACGACTTAACAGAGCCTCTAGACCCTCCTCATCGTAAGGCTCTAGAGATTTATAATGTAGATGATCGCATTGGACAGGATCACATAAAGGTTGATCCTGCTAAGATTGTCGGAGTTGTTAAGACTCACGCTCCTGTTGATGAAGTTAAGTTCGCTCCTCTAGATGACGTAACTAAGGCTATTGGGGAAAATGTTGCTCACTTCCTTGTTGAGGAAATGCAAGCAGGGCGTTTACCAGAGAGCTTCTTGCCTTTCCAGAGTGGAGTCGGTAATGTCGCTAATGCAGTACTTGCAGCTCTAGGAGATCACCCTGATATTCCAGTTTTTGACGTCTATACGGAGGTTATCCAAGATGCAGTTATTAGTTTGATGAAGAAAGGAAAGGTACACTTTGCTAGTGGCTGTTCTCTTTCTGTTAGCCCAAGCGTGCTTGACTCTATTTATAGTGATTTGGACTTCTTCAAGGAACGTATCTTACTTCGACCTCAAGAGTATTCTAATAATCCAGAGATTGTTCGCCGTTTAGGAGTGATTACTATTAATACGGCTCTTGAAGCAGATATTTTTGGTAATATAAACTCGACGCACGTTAATGGTACACGTATGATGAATGGTATCGGTGGCTCAGGCGATTTTACTCGTAGTGGTTATATTTCAATCTTCACAACGCCATCAACGGCTAAAGATGGTAAGATTAGTGCTTTTGTGCCAATGGTATCTCACCTTGATCATAGTGAGCATTCTGTTAAGGTAATTATTACTGAGTATGGTGTCGCTGATTTGAGAGGAAAGAATCCACGTCAGCGTGCTGAGGAGATAATTAATAACTGTGTTCACCCTGATTATAAGGAGCTTTTGCGTGAATATCTTGACCTAATTCCTCAAGGACAAACGCCTCAATGCCTAGAGGGTGCTTTTGCTTTCCACCAAGAAATGCAGAAGAGTGGGGATATGCGTAATGTTAAGTGGGAGAATTATGTCGCTAAAGAGCAATAGTTCATATAACTTTTACGCTCAATCCTAGTATTTATATTATGACATTAAAAGGCTCAGAGGATTAATCCTCTGAGCCTTTTAATGTTTATTTGTAGTGTTGTTTTGCAATATAATCTGTAGAGTTATAAGTCTCTATTGGATAAAGGTTTGCCATTAACCTCTTACTCTTATTTTGAAGTTCTTTATATCATTCCCAAAATTACTATATAGTATTGAGCGAAAAACTATATAGTATTTAAGAGAAAACTATATAGTTTCTGAAAGAGAACTATGAACTTCTTATTTTGATGAAAAAAGACGCTCACCCTCGTTGCCAAGGGCAAGCGTCTTCTTTCTTGTTAAAATTCTCTTAAGAGTTCTTAGCAAGAAACCTTGCTTTAGTAACAATTAATGCTCCTTAAATGGGCGAATAACCAAGCCTCCATTAGAACTAAATTTATCTGAACGAGTATTGCTACTACGTAAATAGAACCCTCCCATAAAACGGAAATCTACTCGATTTGAAAATAAATAAAAACCAATGGAATTAGTATGAGTAATTTGATTATTTAAAGAAGGAGAATTTGGATCTAGAGCATTAAATTTAAGAGATAAATAACCATATGCAGGGAAGATACGCTCTACCGTATTGCTGTTATTAAAGAAGTCTTCTGTCGCAATACTATTACTACCATTAAGTTCTTTACCAGAATCTTTACCAAGCATCACATTTTTAACAATCAAATGCTTACCTCCATTTGCTAAATCATCTTCTTTGTACTCATAACGCCAAGCTGACTCATACTTTGTTCCTTTGAAACGAATAGCATAAGTTAGATAACTACTACCAAATGGCTTAGTAATATATTCATCATCATATTCATTTGCAGATAAAATATCATCTCCAATTTGCACATCTGCAAGTAACTCACTATTACTTGCAACTTTACCAACTTTTCTTATTGCTTCTGTTCTAACTGAAGCCCAGTCATTATTAAATGAGACTAATTGAAGGAATCCATCCTTAGGATCTTTATCTTGAAGAGTCTTAGAGTGTTCTTCAGAAATAAAATGAGGGATAATAGCATTCCATTCCTTTGAAGTAGGGAAATAATAGTTTACTCCTCCAATAGTTTTGTATCTACGCACATTGAATTTTCCTGCCTGTTGATCTGCCTCTAGTTTTGACCAACCTTCACCAGCTTTCCAACCATCTTCATTAAAACCTTCTGTACCTCTCTTATTATAGTTATAAACAGTAGCTGAATTATCCTCTACATCGTAACCAAATAGACGCATCGCTTCTGCCCAAGTATACATACCCACGTCTGTTCCTTCTTGATAATTAGTGTAATCAGCTTCGTTCTTAACATTATGATTTGTAACGAACTGGAGCGTGTGATTTGTGCCGGCTGTATTAGCAACCTTAGCAATATCATATTGTGCAACTAGAGTAAGAGGATTAAGACCAATTTCGCTAACAAGCGTACCACCATTATTCCAGTCAGCAGCTGTACCGCCTAACTTGTTCGTTGCGTTTACTGTTAGGACAACGTTGTAAGCATAGCCGTCGTCAAACATCTTTTCCTCAGTTGTTTTGTAAGCGATTTGAACTTTGAAAGCTTCGCCTTTCTTGCTTGCATCTTGGAAGCCCCAAACATAGAAACAAGCTTGTTCGTCATCGGCAAGCGTACCT
>PDWI01007221.1_pt1 | contig 13612 bp, 8 predicted proteins | sample 1430891 | NCBI WGS metagenome assembly PDWI01 (sample SAMN01162508, study PRJNA174530) | Oral metagenome, whole genome shotgun sequencing project. | biome: Marine environment; feature: Marine mammal; material: Swab sample of the gingival sulcus; isolation source: swab sample of gingival sulcus...
ATCGATTTCTTTAAGGCTAATCTGAGTTCTGCTACGCTTCACTCCGCTTAGCCTTAATTCTTTCTTTAACCATTTACACAAAATTCTTTTCACTACCTTTGAAGAAGTCCTTATTATAACTTACCCACTTTTACTTTATTAATAATAGATTAGAATCTCTTAATCTATCATAATAATTAGTTATTTTTATGGTTAGAATATTAAGTACTGAGAAACTATGAAACTTAAACTTTTACTTTCCATATTAACTTTACTCTTACATAGTAGTTTATTAAACGCACAAAATAGTGTTAGTGATACATTGGTACCATCTCCATTTATAATGTATGGAGATAACTATTTTGTTTCCGGAATATCACTTAATCAAAAAATTACTCCAGCATCTTCTGATGTAAAATTCAGGTTTGGTTTTGCTCATAAAATATTAAACGAACCTATTTTATGGGGATTTTCCCTTTACTTAACTTATCAACAAAAATCTTTTTGGGACATTTATAAAGAATCTGCCCCTTTCAGAGATGTAAATTATAATCCCGGTATAGCACTAGGAAGAGTTATAATGAACAATAATACTTTACCGGTTGGAATATTTTTTATAGAGATTGAGCATGAATCTAATGGTCGCGATGGTATATTTTCTAGGAGTTGGAACAGGATATCATTAAATTCTTCTTGGAATGTTCATAAAAATCTGCTTTTAGATATAAATTTTTGGATACCCTTTGCAATTGATAAAGAAATGAACAGAGATATTTTAGATTATGTTGGCTATTATGATATAGGATTACATTATCATGTAAATAAAAATATGAAAATTAATTTACAAGGTAATGTTTATTCCATAGATGAATTAAAAGGAAGTATTACTTTGGGATTACTAGTTAATCTTAGTGAAAAATTTAATCGTTATTACTATTTGCAACTATTCCACGGATATGGTGAAAACCTATTGGAATACAACGAAAAAAGAACAATGCTAAGACTTGGAATTTCATTCCCTCGAGATTTATTGGATATTATTGGGTTAAGTAAGTAATATAGTCGTAACTTAACCATTACAAGTTGTCAAATTAACAATCAATATTTTGTGTTTCTTCGGTATTGTAAAAAGATTTTTGTAAATGGTTAAATCGAAGTTTATGAAGTTTTCTCAGCTCAGCATATTTCTTCAAGTATAAGAACTCACCTAAATAAATATTTCTGAAAATAATTACATCTCACCAAATTCATTTTTTACATTCTATAGTTTATTATTTAAAATATAACAAATAAGCATTTTTCTTGAATTTATTATAGAATATTAGTATATATCTATATGATATCTTTTTGATATTATTTTTTTTTAGAAATATAACGGTGAGGATAAAATGACTAAAGAAATCTTAAAAGTTCAGAAAAATGGTTTGTTATATTTATTTATTGGAATATTCTGGCTTATTGCATCAATAGGAATATTTATTTTAGGTATTAGATTAATAAAGAGTGGAAATAGTTTAGGCGGTTTTCTTATTGCTTTTGGTGTTCTATCTTTTTTAGGAGCACTAATAACATTAGGAGGACTATTTACAGTAGAACCTAACGAAGCAATTGTTCTTACTCTATTCGGGAAATATGTAGGGACAGAAAAAACAACAGGTTTCCGTTGGGCAAATCCGTTCTACAAAAAAGAAAAAATTTCATTACGCATAAGAAATTTTGATAGCGAAAAATTAAAAGTTAATGATAAAAAAGGTAACCCAATTGAAATTTCAGCTGTAGTTGTTTGGAAAGTTGAAGATACTGCCGAAGCACTTTTTGAAATTGATGATTACTTAAATTATGTTCATGTTCAATCAGAATCAGCAATAAGACATCTTGCTACATCTTATCCTTATGACGAAACTGAAGGCGAAAAAATTAGTCTTCGTTCATCAATCGATGAAGTTTCCGAACATTTACAAAAAGAAATTCATGAAAGAGTTAGTTCCGCAGGCGTAACTGTGCTTGAAGCAAAAATAAATCATCTTGCTTATTCGCCCGAAATAGCTCATGCAATGTTACAAAGACAACAAGCAGAAGCAATTATTGATGCACGTCATAAAATTGTAGAGGGTGCTGTAAGTATGGTTGAAATGGCACTTACTGACTTAAAGAAACAAGGTGTAGTTGATCTTGATGAAGAAAGAAAAGCAACCATGGTAAGTAATTTGATGGTTGTACTTTGTTCCGATAAAGCAACACAACCTGTTGTAAATGCTGGAACCATATATTAAATTATTATGGCTGAAAAAAAAAATATTATTTTACGTATTGACCCTAATTTGTGGAAAGAATTAAATATTTGGGCTAAGGATGAGCTAAGAAGTTTAAACGGACAAATTGAATATGTTTTACGGGAAGCAATAAGAAAAAGAAAAAAGTCCAATAAAAATAAAAGCTGATGCCCATTTATTTAATTTAAGCATTGATTCAATCTTACTTATTTTTCTTCTGCCTATTTAAGAATTGATTCAATTGGCTGGCAAATTTGTGTACATTCTTTTTAGAAAAAGGAGCTTGACCTTTCGTCATTCCTCCGGTGTCTCGTATAGATTGCATTAAATCACGAATAGCTAATGCTTGTTTTACATTATCTTCATCGAACAATTTTCCGTTATGATTAAGAGCATAAGTTTTTTTACTAACAATCCTATCAGCTAATGGAATATCGGAAGTAATTACCAAATCCCCTTCTCTTACCATTTCAACAATTTTATTATCAGCTTCATCTGGACCGGAAGCCTCAATTTTATAAGAGATAAATTCAGATTCACTAATGTTTATTCGTTTATTGGAAACAACAATTGTGGTAAGTGATTCTTTATTTATTGCACGGAACACAATTGGTTTTAATAAGTTCGGAAATCCATCCCCATCAATGTATAAAATCATAATAAATCAGTTAACGAATAATAATAACTATCTAATTAAAATTAAAAACCTACTATAAACAATTATAGTTACTGCTGTCCAAAATAAAAAGTTTTGATTGTAAAATAACTTAAATAATTAAGATTTATTAAGCGGATAAAAACAATCCCTATCAAAAATTAAAAAGGAAAAAACGTAAGACGTAAAAAAAAGAGTAAAGGCACATATTCCAGTAACTTGGTCGCTACTCATTTCAAAAAAAAAGGATTTTTAGAGTAACTCAGCCTTTCCAGGCTGAGAAAATTAAAAACAGCTAAAAAAAGATCTTCATTGCTAGCATGTCCCGCAATCTAAGACTTTGAATAGGTAAAGTATCTTATTGGGAGACTGGCCCCGCTTATTGGCTTGCCGCTTGCTAAAGCTCAGTAACCATATAGGTCATTCAGTATTTTTTATTTTGGACAGATGTAATTATAGTAATAAAATAACAATACTGTGGTAAAAAAATAATTTTTTTATAGCAATTTAAGCCAAATAAGAAGTTCCTCTTTATAATACTGGTATCTTTAAATAATAAATTATATATTTTATCTAAAACATTTTTTATGTCATGTATTTAATAAGTTAATTATATCACTCAAAATTAAAAATAATGAGCCTTTTCATCTCCTTTTTACGCATGTGTTAATGAAAAGGTTAAAACCTACAAAAACAGTCTTCAATAAATTACTTTTAATGGTAAAGGAAAAAATGAATAAATTTATAAAATTTTAAAAACAATACTTATTATTTTTTAGTAATTCTAAGCTTTCTATTGAATGAATTACTTTACATAACTATTCCAATGCTTTTTTCATTAAACTCGAATATAGATTCATTCGAAGATAGGTTAACTGAAACTTGGAATGGTATTAGCAATCAAAAAATATTAGGAATTATTAGTACTCTTCTTTTTATTAATACTAATAAATAATCCATTATTCAAGTTTCTTTTCAATTTTAAAAGGGAAAAAATGAAATCATTAAAGTTTAGAAAGATTTTTGTTGTTATTTGTATTTTATTCTTCTACTTACTTCAAAATTGTTCTTCTCAAGATAGTATAAAAGAAAACAGAATTAAGGAGAATATGCCTAATAGGATATCAAAACAATTACCTAATGGAATGGTTGAGCTAAGTTGTAAAATTATTAAACTGTATGATAAAGACGGTAAAAAGTATTGTTCAGCTAAAGTTTCTAAAGTGCATGGTTATGGTAGTTCTGTTAAAGCATTATCAGAAAAAATGGTTTACGAATTTGAGATTGCTGATAATATAGTAAAAACACATAATCTTAGTTCTTACTTCAATAAAGATATGAGATGCAAACTCATTAACTCCCCTGCAGCACAAGCAATGGGACAAGTTCCTTCAAATAGATTAAAAATAGTTAGCATAACTAATAGATAGAGGTTTAATATGAAAAAAAATAGCTCACCCTTTATTCTCATGATTGTAGTAACAATTATTGGATTTTTTACTCTTATAAATTTTGTAGATGTTGATAATAAATCTCACCAATTAAAAAGAGTTAAATCTAGTTCATCACCAAAAGCTAATAAGGAAATGAAAAAAGCACGGTGGGAATATTTTAATCAAATGTTAAGAGATCCTTTAACAAATAAAATACCAGATGGAATTAGACAAAAAGAATTAGCCTTTGCAAATGAACTTGAAAAACAAAATAAATTGCTAAGAAAATCATCTTCTGCTACTGAATTGGAATGGAAAGAAGCTGGACCATCTGATGTTGGAGGAAGAACAAGAGCTTTAGCTGTCGATATCACTAATCCTTCTACAATAATTGCTGGTGGTGCTTCTGGTGGAATTTGGAAATCAACAGATAATGGTAATAGTTGGACATTAAAGAGTTCTTTAAATACTATTTTAAGTGTTACCTCTATTGCTCAAGATCCAAGACCCGGACATACTAATGTTTGGTATTATTCTACCGGTGAAATGTCAAGTAATTTAGCAGGAACTCAAGCAACAAGTTTTTCCGGTGATGGTATATACAAATCTGTTGATAATGGAGAAACATGGAATGTTATTCAATCAACATTAAGCAATAATGTAACAAGATGGGATAGTTATTTTGACTATGTTGATAAAATTGAAGTTAGCAAAACAACAGGTACTGTATTTGTTGCATCAAGAGGAGTCGGTATATTTAGATCAAATGATGGAGGAAATAATTTTTCTCTTGTATTAGGTGGAGTAAATGAGCATGTAGCAAGCGATATAAGTGTAGCAAGCGATGGAACAATCGTTGCCGTTATCTCATCACCATTTTCTGGAACTACTCCCCAAAATGAACCAGGTGTTTATAAGTCAACAGATGATGGCGTAAATTGGACTCAAATTACTGTCAATTCATTTCCTGCAACACATTACAGAAATATTGTTGAAATTGCTCCCTCAAATACGAATATAGCTTATGTAATTTCATTTACCGGCGAAATGGTTAACAACTCTTATGAAGATGTAAAATTTCACAAAATTAATATTGAAAATGGTAATTCGGAAGATCGGTCTGAAAATTTACCTGTCTTTAATGGCCCTTCTGGTGAAGAGCAAAGAGTTAATACTCAAAGCGGTTATAATATGACATTAGCAATTAAACCTGATGATGAAAACTTTGTAATGATTGGGACAACAGATTTATTCAGATCAACAGATGGATTTGCTACTAAGCCAACAAATGCAAAATTAGATTGGATAGGCGGTTACCACGAAACTAATTTTAGTTATCCAAATTTTCATTCAGATGTTCACTCATTTGCATTTAGTCCTACAAATCCTAATGCAATGTGGTGGGGACACGATGGTGGATTAACTTACACTTCAGATATTACAAATACCAATTATAACAATTTCTTTCCATGGGAAAACAAAAATAATGGCTATAATGTTACACAGTTTTATCATATCTCAATTTCAAATCAGGCTAATGATAATAGAATAATGGGAGGAACGCAGGATAATGGGACTCCGTTTTTTGTATTTAATACAAATCCGGTACAGAAAATTTTAGATGTTAGTAGTGGAGATGGAGCATTTTCATATTTTGGAACAAACTATGCGTATACATCAAGTCAGAATGGTAGAGTACTGAGACTTAATTATGACAATCAAAATAATATTTCTTGGAATAACTGGAGTGATATTACCCCTAAAGATGCTTCTAACCAGTATTTTATCAATCCATTTGTTGTTGATCCGAATGATGAGGACATAATGTATTATCCTGCAGGAAATACAATTTGGAGAAATAATCAGTTAAGTAATATTCCTAATTTTGAACAAAAAACTACAGAAGGCTGGACAAAATTAGACAATATAAGTGTTCCAACAGGTTATGGCATTTTTGCTCTTCAAGTATCCACTACTCCTGCACATATTTTATATTTTAGTGGCAGTAGTTCAGAAGGTAAAGCACCCAAAATTTATAAATTAAATAATTCTAATACAGCTACTAATGGAGCAGTAGAAATTTCTATACCAAACGCTCCGGCAGGATCCTATGTAAAAGAAATTAGTGTAAACCCACTTAATGGTAACGAAATTTTTGTTGTGTTATCAAATTACAATATTGTTGGATTATATCATTCACTTGATGGAGGTCAAACCTACACTGCTGTGGAAGGAAATCTAGTTGGAACTGAGCAAAACCCAGGACCATCTTTAAGATCAGCTACATTTTTAACAAAAGAAGGTGTAACCAAATACTTTTTAGGTACAAGTGTGGGCGTTTTTTCTACGGAACAACTTAATGGAAGTAACACTGTATGGACTCAAGAAGGACAAAATGTTGTTGGTAATGTAATTGTAAGTTCAATAACCTCAAGAAATTCTGATGGACGAATTGTTGCCGGAACACATGGAAGAGGTGCATTTGTAGCCAACATAAATACTGGTAGTAGTGGTACAGCAGTAGCTTCTGTAAATAAAGAAAACCTTACATTACAGTCAAATCCGGGACAAACCGGATCTACATCTTTTGTACTTAGTAACACGGGTAGTGCAACCCTAAATTATAGTATTTCTGTAAATGGTAGTTTTAATAATGCTTTACAAAAAGAATCCGAAGTTAAATACTTTTTAAATAAAGCTGATAAGGAAACTATTGATAAAAATAAAAAAAGAAGAGAATTAAGACAGAATAAAAAGATAAAAACAAAACCTGGGCTGGCTAATATAAGTGGAAATGATGTAAAAGTAGTACCGAATAATATTGCTGGAAACGATATTTTATTTCTTGACGATGGAAATGATGGCTCTGATGACTTTTTTGGATATGAAGATGGTTCAGATCTATTTTGGTATAATGAATTTAATGTTTCCGGCTTTAATTATGAGTTAGATGCATTTCAGTTTTTTATGAGAACTGGAGAAGCAACTTCAAATCTTATTGAAGCCGCTATTTACGATGCGCTAGGAAATCCTTTATCTTCCGGAGAATTATCATTGGGTCTTGCTCCAAGTGGTGCTTGGTTCGAAGTTACTTTAACTCCTGCAATACCATTTAATGATGGTGATACTTTTTTTATAGAAATAGCTAGTAAAAGTTCTATTCCTTATCCGGCTGGTGCAGATTTTGATGCCCTTGTTAAGAATAAAAGTTCATACTACAATTGGGGAACTTCTGAATATAATAACTTAAACACTATTGCTGGTTTTGAAAATGGTGCTTTTTTAATAAGAGCAGTTGGAACCAAAAGCAATGTTGGTGGGAATCAGAAACCTGTTGCTATTGCAACTGTTTCTAAAACAGAAGCAGATGTTAATGAAACTATAAGTTTTGATGCATCACAATCTAGCGATAGTGATGGACAAATTACACAATACTTATGGGATTTTGGCGACGGTTCAACAAGTACAGAAAAAATAGCAACGCATAAATATACACTTGCAAATACATATAATTATTCTTTAACTGTTACCGATAATAATGGTGCAACAGGACAAACTAGCGGACAAATTATTATTAATGGAGAATCAAATAATTATGTTACAGTAAATCCGGCAAATGGTAGTATCACCCCGGGAGGTTCGCAAAACATAACTGTATCTCTTAATGCTGAAAATCTGCAAGTGGGAAATTATTCTGGACAAGTAATTATTTCTACAAATGGTGGAAATATTGTAATTCCAATTGATTATTTAGTTGATGTTGAACAAATATCTGAATTACCTACTCAATTCAGTTTAAGTCAGAATTACCCAAATCCGTTCAATCCATCAACAGTTATTGAGTTCTCAATACCTCAATCATCTAAAGTTTCTCTAAAAGTTTATGATATGTTAGGGAGAGAAATACTTAACCTTATTGATGAACAAAAATCAGCCGGGCAATATAAGGTTAACCTTAATGCCTCTGCACTTTCAAGCGGAATATATCTCTATAAATTAGTTGCTAATAATTATAGTGAAACAAAGAAAATGATGCTATTGAAGTAATAACAATCTCCTTTTATTATTTTTAATTAAAAGGCACTGTAAAAATACAGTGCCTTTTTTATTGCCCAAAACCTCTGCAAAATTACAATCATTGCAAAGCGTTTTTGCTGAAGCAATCTCAAAATAATATTTCTTTCATAAACAAGACAAAATCAGAAGCAAACACAGACTGGAAAGTCTGTGCTACAAAAAACTCCCTTTTAAAAGAGGATTTCTAGGATCTCAACAATCTGAAGAAATAGGAAAGTACAGTAATAAATAACTTATTATTAAAAACTGAATTTCTAACTTAGAACTTAATAGTAATATTAATCACACAATCAAATAAGTTTAGTTCAATTAGTGAATAGTTCAAACTAGCTTTAAAATTAGATAAGCCACGTTTAAACTTTTCTTTAGAAAAAAAGCTTTTTAACTTTTGCTTTTATCGATTCTAATTATAAGTTTAATTTTACTGCTGTCCAAAATAAAAAGCTTTGATTGGAAAATAACTTAAATAATTAAGATTTATTAAGCGAATAAAAACAATCCCTATCAAAAATTAAAAAGGAAAAAGCGTAAGACGTAAAAAAAAAGAGTCAAGGCACATATTCCGGTAACTTTATCACTACTCATTAAAAAAAAAGGGATTTTTTGAGTAACTCAGCCTTTCCAGGCTGAGAAAATTAGCAACTGCTAAAAAAATATCTTCATTGCAAGCTTGACCCGCAATCTAAGACTTTGAATAGGTGAAGTTTCTTATTAGTAGCCTAACCCTGCTTATTGGCTTGCCGCTTGCTAGAGCCCAGTAAGCATATAGGTCATTCAGTATTTTTTATTTTGGACAGATGTGGTTTAATTTACTTGTTTTTGAAAAATATTTTTCATAAAACTGTAAAGATTAAAAATATCTTTCATTCTTTCTACTTCCTAATAGGCTAACATTACATCGTCTTTAATACTCTCTAATTCTATTTCCTCTTTATATGAAAAGTTTCTATTCAATTTCCTTTTTGCATGTACTTTTTTTCATATAGAATATAAAATATATTATTTAGCATTATGTTTAGTAACAATATCTTTTTAAGATAAAATTTATTTAGAAGTTAGAACCAATAATATAATTTTAATAATCATAATTTTTAGTATATGATGGTAAAAACAATTGTATTTTATTATAAATTTACTTATATTTATAATAAAACTATTATTTTGCAATTGTTGGCAATGAGTTTTATTTAAACCCTAATAATTTTAGGATGGTACCTAAATCTAGGTAGTAAAATAACAGGTTTATGAATTGGCTTTAAATTGTAAAATATTACCGATAAATTATTTCTTTTCTGGTTTTGTTTAGATAAAATTTGTGTACATAAGTAAATAATTTCATAATATAATATGGAGTTTGAAATGAAAACATTACTTTGTTGTACTTTAATAGTTTTTCACTTGTTCTTAATGCCCAAATATCTTATAAAGTTGAACTTGAGAAATCAAAATTACAATATGAGCTTAATTTAGCTAAAGATGGTGAATCTTATCAAAAATTAACTTGGGAGAACTTTGGACAAGTTGAACAAATAGGAGCACCTAATTTACCGGTTAAACTTGTTAAACTTATTATACCTGCTCAACAAGATGTAGATAAAATTATTTTTACCTTTAATACTTCCGCAAAACGAAATTTATCAAATAAAATCTTTCCAACTCAACCTGGCATACCAACATCAATTGGTGTTAAAGAACCAGATTTTGTAAAACCTGATGCAAGTATTTATGAATCAGAAAAACCTTGGCCGAAAAAAATAGTAGAGTTTGTACATAGTGGTTATTTAGATAATAACAATCATATTATTACACTAAAAGTTATTCCTTTTCAATACTATCCCAAATTAGATCAGCTCGATGAATTAGATAATATTCAAATTGATTTAACACTTAAATCTAATAGTAAAGAAATAATATTACCAAAAAATAGAACTTTTGAGACACAAAGAATATGGGATAATGCATTAAATTTTATTGTAGACAATAAAGAGGACATATCTCGATTTCAACATAAACCAAATTTAATAGAAAAATTTGATACAAATAGGATTCAATTAAATAAACCTTCACCGTGTAAATTTTATGAATACACAATAATTACAAGTAATGCATTAAAAAATTATTTTAATGATTTCGTTAATCATAAGAAAAGCAAGGGAATCAATACTGGTGTAGTAACAACCTCTTCAATTTATTATGAATATCAAGGAGATTATAGATCGAACTTATTTGATAATGCTGGTAAAATTAGAGCTTACCTGAATGATCTTTGGGAAGTTGGAGGAACGTGGGTATTATTAGCTGGTGATTTTAGTGTTGTTCCTGTTAGATATGGGTGTGGAACTGACGAAACTTGGGATTATACTTATCTTATAGATGGTGTTCCATATACTATAATTGATGCTTATAAAATTCCGGCAGATTTATATTTTGCTGATAGAAATGGTAATTGGAATGTTGATGAAGATATTTTTACAGGTGAAATAACGGATGATTCACCTGATTACTATCCGGAACTTTTTGTAGGTAGATTATTGTGTACAAACGGAACCGAAATATCTAATTGGATTAGTAAGGTAATTTCATATGAAGAACTTCCTAGTAGCGGAAATCCTGATTATGTAATTGATTGTTTTATGTTTGAATCCGATCAAATACAAGATTGGAATGGAGCTGAAAATGTTAGAGATCATTTGCCATCATTTAATACAACAATTTGGAGAGAACTACCAAGTGCTAATAGTCCAAATCCTACTTCCCAACAGCACATCAAGTTTTAGTTGAAATGAATAATAGATATGGGTTCTATGGATGGTTTGGGCATGGCTCGCCAACTGATGTTACTACCATGTCGAGTAATTATAATAAAATGCCAAGATGGTGTTTTAATGCTGAAGATGCTGTTGAGTTTTCCTCAAATCAAGTTCTTGAATCTCAAGATGCACTAGACAATTTAACCAATATTGATTATCCTGCAATTACTTACTCAGTTGGCTGCGATAATACACCTTTCGATAATTATCATACTGATCCTGAAAATTATAATTTAGCTGAAAGCTTCACGGTTAAAAATCTTACTGGTGGACCTGCTTTTTTGGGTAATACAAGATTTGGCTGGACTTATTCCTCCTATAAACTTTTTCAAGTTTTTGCAGATTTAATTGAAGGAGGTAATCGTCATTTAGGTGTTGCTGAACTTATCTCAAAAAATAATAATACACATAATCGTCATTATTTGAGTTATTCTCATAATCTTATTGGTTGTCCAGAAACACAAATTTACACAAGTATTGAAATTGAAAAGAGAACAACTGAACCGAAAGAAACTGAAAGTATTTCAAATAATAGAATTCCAAAGAATTATGAATTAATAGGTAATTATCCTAATCCGTTCAATCCGACAACAAATATTAAATATGCTCTTCCCTTTGTCTCTAATGTTGAAATAAAGATTTACAATATTACAGGAAAAGAAATAAAAACATTAAATAGTTTTGGGCAAGCAGCAGGTTATAATCAAATTAAATGGGATGGTAAAAATAATTATGGCATTCCTGTATCTAGTGGAGTTTATATTTACACTTTCAAAGCTATATCATTAGAAAATAAATTTAGAGAATTTTTTAGTTCATCAAAACTAATTATGCTTAAGTAATTCTTATTGGGCAAGACAATAATTTGTCTTGCCCAATACATTTTTTGATTATTAAAAATTTGAGGTTAAAATGACTACTTATGATAAAAAATATACTTTAATCATCTTGCTATTATTCTTATTAAATAATTTATTTGCACAGGATAGCTTATATCTAATTACAAGTTTTACAGGTAAAAATATTGATAATAAATTATCTGGAATTATTAATATGGGTGATTTAAATGGAGATGGATATAATGAAATTGGGATGAAAGAAGAAAATACAAATTACTTTGATATTTTCTTTGGTAACGAAATTTTTAATAAGAATAATAAAATTCGTTTTTTTACTCATAAAGATTTTGAAGGGAATGTTTATATAAATAAAGTTGGTGATGTGAACGGTGATGGATATGATGACTTTATAGTTTCTGGTTCTTGTGACTCTCCATATGTTGCAGGCAAATTACTTTTGTATTTTGGTAGTGATACACTTGATACAATACCAGACTTTTCCTTTGAAGATATCTATTCAAAATATTTAGTTTCTAACGGATATGGTGGCGATATCAATGGTGACGGATATAGCGATTTTACAGTAGTTAAGCCTGGGGAGCCGATGCTGAGGCCTTCCGAAGTGTATCTTTTTTTGGGAGGAGAAACGATTGTAGATACACCTTATGTAAAATTTACCGATAATGAATTTGGAGATTTCTTAGGGTTGTATATTTCAGATTTATCAGGCGATATAAATGGTGATAATTTTAACGATTTATTAATTACTGATCCATATTTAGATGTGCCGACTGGGACAGTTGATACTTTATTTAGCCATACTTGCTATCTTTTTTATGGTAATACTACAATACCATCAACATTTAATTACTCATTCAGTATGGGAATTAATGAGCGAGTTACAATAATTGGGGATGCTAATAACGATGGATTTGATGATTTTCTAATTAGCGAAGGAAGTTCAGACCCAAAATTATATTTTGGTTCAGAAAACTTTAGTGAGAATGATTATCTTGAATTTTTAGCTTACAAAGATATTGACAATTTTGGAACTGGGTTTGGAGGAATTGGAGATATTAATAATGACGGATTTAATGATTTTGCAATTAACATAAAAAATTTTATTAATAATCAAAACATTATGGTTAGTAAACTAAATATCTATTTAGGTGCTACAGTTATTGATACTATTCCTGACTTTTCTTTAGAAGGTGAAACTAAATGGGGACATTTTGGTAGAAACTGTGGCAGTCTGGGTGATATAAATGGTGATGGTTATGATGAATTTTATGTATCAGCTCCTAATTATCCAGATAGTGAAAATCCATTGGGTAAAGTATATATTTATTCAATGAAAAAATTTCTTGTTAGTGTTGAAGAAGAAAAACAAACTAAAGTACATTATAACTTTGATTTATTTCAAAATTATCCCAATCCATTTAATCCAAGTACAATAATTAAATATTCAATACCTCAAATAAGTAGTGTAAAATTAAGTATTTATAATATGATGGGACAATTAGTAAAAACATTAGTAAATGAAACA
>PDWI01007222.1_pt1 | contig 13609 bp, 9 predicted proteins | sample 1430891 | NCBI WGS metagenome assembly PDWI01 (sample SAMN01162508, study PRJNA174530) | Oral metagenome, whole genome shotgun sequencing project. | biome: Marine environment; feature: Marine mammal; material: Swab sample of the gingival sulcus; isolation source: swab sample of gingival sulcus...
CCATTCGGGGAAACCCGAATGGACATGCTATATTCTTTTGTATTCTTTTTATCGAATATACTATCGACAAATATTAAATTATCCATTTGTCTCTATTTTTAAGGGAACTATTACTCCCAGTTTCCTGCATTATTATTGGCTTCTTCTAACGAACCTACCATTAAGCCCGGATATTTATTCAAACGAATACGACTTCCGTTTTCTTCTAAAATTTCTTTTTCGTATTCAGAATAAACATCGCCAAAAATTTTCATGTTATTTACTTTTGCTTCAAAAACAGGAACTTTTACCTTAGAACCGGTAACAAAAATACCTGCACCCATAGTAAACTGTACTTTTTTATCGGTAAAAGGCACATAACGTAAATCAGCTATGTTATAATTTTTACCAAATAACGTATCCAAAGCCGAAACCATAATGGTATCACGAGTAATAATACCTTTTTTTACCGCCTCTTTCTCGGTCATTCCTGATTCGTATTGCTCGTCGGTTAATGTACCGATAGATTTAACCAATGGCATAGAATCAGTTTCAATAAATTTGATTAAGGTATCGAAACTACCGGTATATTTTCCGTGAACATCTTTATAAGCCACCTGTGCTTTACGAATATCAATTAATTTTTCTTTAATCTTTTCATAACGATGTTTCTTTAATTTACGAAACTCCAGCGGTTTATTAATACTCTGAAAAGTAAAATAAGCAAGTACTACAATTAGAACTGCCAATAGAATTTGAAGGATATTTTTCATGTGTTTAAATTTTATGTTCCCCTGCAATATAAAATTGTTTATTTTCTATTTCAGATAAGAACTTGTTTCATTTTTTAATTTTATTAGTTTGTGTAAGTTTGTCTGCAAATTTAAAAAAAATTTTCATACTGCTATTTCTTATACAATAAAAATTATTCTAAATGTTAGAAAATCATTTAATCGAACGTATTAAATCGAATTTAAAGTTTAATGCAACGTCTCATCAAGAATTGTCAATCAATAAGTTGGCGGATTTTATTACAAATAGCATAAATAACGAAATTTTTTTATTAAAAGGCTATGCCGGAACCGGAAAAACTACTTTAATAAGTGCATTAACTACCACTTTAACCGAATTAAAGCTAAATACGGTACTTTTAGCACCTACCGGAAGAGCAGCAAAAGTACTTTCGCAGTATGCTAATAAGCCTGCTTTCACCATTCATAAAAAAATATATCGACAAAAATCGCTTTCCGAAGAAGTGGCAATTTTTAATTTAGACAGAAATCTGCACAAAGATACGGTTTTTATTGTAGATGAGGCTTCAATGATTTCTAATTTTTCGATTGACTCTTCGCCTTTTGGCTCGGGGTGTTTGTTAGACGATTTAATTTATTATGTGTATTCCGGGAGTAATTGTCGATTAATTTTAATTGGTGATACTGCACAGCTACCTCCGGTGGGATTAGATATTAGTCCGGCTTTAGATGCCGATGAGCTGCGTGCAAGTTACAATTTTACCATTCAGCAGGTGGAATTAACACAAGTTGTACGCCAAAGCAAAAAATCGGGAATTTTGTCGAATGCTACCCTTTTACGAGAAATGTTAATGGGCAATTGCAATCAATATCCTCAATTGCACATTAAAAAATTTAACGATATTATCCGATTGGGAGGTGCCGATTTAATTGAAGAAATTCAATCGTCGTACTATAATTTTGGGGTAGAAGATACTATTGTGGTAACGCGTTCGAATAAACGAGCCAATCAATTTAATCAAGGTATTAGAAATGCGGTTCTTTATCGTGAAGAAGAAATTTCGGCAGGTGATTTGCTTATGGTAGTAAAGAACAATTATTATTGGGCAGAGGGAGTAAAAGAGATGAATTTTATTGCCAATGGCGATATTGTGGAGATAGTACGTATTCGCAAATATATTAATTTATATGATTTTCGATTTGCCGAGGTTACGGTTCGTTTCCCCGATAATAATGGTATTGAATTAGATACTTTAATTTTATTGGATACTTTAAATATTGAATCGGCAGCTTTGAGTAGAGACGATTTAAAACGTCTGTTTTTTGCCATTGGCGAAGATTATTCCGACATCAGAAATAAGAAAAAAAGATACGAGAAAATTCTTAATAATAAATTTTTTAATGCTCTACAAGTAAAATTTGCTTATGCAGTTACCTGTCACAAGGCACAGGGCGGACAATGGAGTAGTGTTTTTGTTGACCAAGGATATATTGTGGCAGAAATGTTAAACAAAGAATTTTTCCGCTGGCTTTATACTGCCATTACTCGTGCTACCCAAAAATTGTATTTGGTTAATTTTAATAAAGATTTCTTTACAGAAGAAGAAAACAATTCGTAACTGTTTTATCGAAAATTATCAGTATTATTTTTTCACAATAGAAAAGCTTGGATATTTTTTTGTTTTTAATTCTACTTCTATGCCATAATCTGCTAAATTTTCTATCATTAAATCGGGAAAACGGTAATGTACCTGCCAATCGCATTCTTTTTCATCTTCTATTGTTTTTTCTATTAGTATCGGTTTATTACACAAATCGCCTAAGCGTCCAAGCATATTAGAAAATAAAATATTGTCTGCTATAAATTGATTTTCGTCCACCAATAATACGGAATTGTCATCGCCCCAATTATATTGTACGCTATCCCAAAATTTATTGGGGTTTACCGATTTAACGAACAACACTTCGCCCTTATTTACTATTTTATGCATTTTAAACTTTAGTTTTTTTAATAATTTTCGGCAAATTGCTTTATAGCTTAAACGGGTATTATTTTTTATGGTAAGTTTATAGTTTTGAGGTTTGCCTTTATAGCTAACTTGTTGTTGTGTAACTCCTAATAAATACGCCACTAATTGTTGCACCGTTCCTTCGAGTTCTATCATTTTTTTACGACGCATTATTTGTGGGTATTCATTTATTGCCGAGGTAAGTGCTTCTAATTTAAAATGCCCGTCTATCTCTTCTGCTTGGGGTTCTACATTTTCATAATGTATATATTCCAAAAAATTGCCAATGGGAATTCGTTTGTTATTCCTTTGAAGATATTTTTTTACATGGTATGGTTTTAAATCGGTGGGGTTTCCCGACCAAACTAATTTTCCGTCAGCATTTAACAATACACTATAAGGTAAAGAATGGACTTTGTATTTTGTGAAATTTTCTAACTCGAAATCGATACTTACGGCTAGCTTGGAGGGATGTTTTTCCAACGATTTAGCAACTAGTTTTTTGTCTTCTCTTGTAATAGAAATAATGTATAAATCATCGGGGAATTGCTCTTGTAACACGCCAAGATATTCTGTTGCAGTAATACAAGGAGCACACCATGTTGCCCAAAAATCAATCAAGAACAATTGTTTATCTTTTGCATTGGAACTGTGAGAATATTGTACTCTTTCCGATAATTTTAATTGTGCCTGAACACCTGTAAAAATAAATAAAAGTAATATGCCTACCGTTAATCGTTTCATCATTCTATCTTTTAGTTGGAAAATCAGCTATTGTCTTTTATTTTTAGAATAAGTAATTTTTTTGTAGTTATTTAAATCTAATCATAAATATCCTTATACTGAAATGGTTGTACAATAAACAAATTTTTTTCTAAATAATCAAACTAAGAAATAGAATTATTCTATTTTATGACTATATTGAATATCTAACCTGTGGTTTCAAAAAGAATGAAAAAATACCAAATCAATAGTTGGCATTCTAATTGGTATTTTATATGTTTGCGAGAGTTTAGGATAATCCAATATAAATAACAAGAATAACAAACAAAAACATGAAAAAATTATTTTTAATTCCGGCTTTGATATTTGCATTTGTGGGAATGGCAAAAGCTCAAAGCAATGGCACTATCGATGCTGAAACAATGAACGAAATTAGAAGCAGCTTTAAATGCGAAGGAGCAGATAAGGCTATTCAAAATGCAATTACCAATGCCAAAAGCATTAACGATTTGGCATTAAACAGAACATTACAGGGAAAAATCGACCACTACAACAAATATCGTGTAAAGGTATCGGGAATTACCGACCAAAAAAGTTCGGGGCGTTGCTGGATGTTTACCTCTATGAACACATGGAGACCTATTGTGATGAAAAAATTTAACTTAAGTTCTTTCGATTTTTCGCACAACTACAACTATTTCTGGGATATTTTCGAGAAATCGAATCTTTTCTTAGATAATATTATTGCTACTGCTTATAAAGATTATATGGACAGAGAAGTGGTTACTTACTTAAAAAGCCCTGTTGATGACGGCGGTGTTTGGAACTCGTTTTTTAACGTTGCAAAAAAATATGGTGTAGTTCCTGCAAGCGTTATGCCCGAAACTACCATCAGCAATAATACCGGACAATTAACTCGTTTAATTAACGAAAAATTACGTGGCGAAGCTTATAAATTAAGAGAATTGGTAAAAACTAAAACTTCTAAAAATGCCATTAATAATGCAAAAATTACCGTGTTAAAAGATATTTACAGAATGTTAGCTTTAAGTTTGGGTGAGCCTCCAATCGATTTTGTATGGCGATACAAAGATGCTGACGGAAAAATCAGCGAAAGCAAAAAATATACTCCAAAAGAATTTTTGGCTGAGATTGCTCCGGAATTTGCAACTACCGAAATGGTGATGATTATGAACGACCCTACTCGTGAGTACTATAAAGTTTATGAGATTACCAATTATAGAAATGTGATTGAAGGTGTAAACTGGACTTATTTGAATTTACCAAACAAAGAAATTAAGAAATTTGCCATTGCATCTATCAAGAATAACGAAGCAATGTACGCATCGTGTGATGTGGGTAAGCAATTGAATCGTAAAACAGGAATTATGGCAATGAATATGTATGATTACGCCAATTTATTCGGAGTAAAATTCGATATGGATAAAAAAGCTCGTATTTTAACTCGCCAATCAGGTTCTTCTCACGCAATGACTTTAATTGGTGTTGATGTGGATAAAAACGAAAATCCAGTAACTTGGGAATTCGAAAATTCATGGGGTGCCGGCTACGGAAATCACGGTTATTTAACTTTTACCGATGAGTGGTTCGACAACTATATGTTCCGTGTGGTAATCAATAAAAAATATTTAGATGCAAAAGCACAAAAAGCATCAGAAGAAACACCAATTAAATTACCTGTTTGGGATTATATGTTTTAATAACAAGACGAAATAAAAAATAGAGGCATCGTTAAAATTAGCGATGCCTTTTGTTTTTCTCCTTCTTCGGATTACATTATTAAAGGGTCGCTCCTACGGAGCTTAATTTCTCATACCAATTTAAAAGCTACAAACGGAACACTCCTACTGAGTTTTATCTTCCAATTTCCAACAAATTATCATATTAACAAAGCCCCTTTGCCACATTAATTTAACCACAAAGGATACAAAGAATACGCAAAGTTCACAAAGATTTATTACACTAATCTTTTGCAGTTAGTTTATTAAAACCTTCCAATTGTTACATTAATTATCGCATTGTCACATTAGCTAATTATCACATTAATATAACCACAAGCAAAACAAAAATCTCAATGAATTTATTCCATCTTCGGTCTTTAGTCTTCCAACTTTAAATCTTCCCTTTTAAATATTTTCCGGTAAACGATTGTTTGCATTCAATAATATCTTCGGGAGTTCCTTCAAATACGATATTCCCTCCGTTTTTACCGCCTTCAACACCTAAATCGATAATCCAATCGGCACATTTAATAATTTCCATATTGTGTTCAATAATAATTAAAGTATGTCCGCGAGCAATAAGAGCATTAAAAGCGTCCATTAGTTTATTGATGTCGTGAAAATGTAGCCCAGTGGTTGGCTCATCGAAGATAAAAAGTGTAGGCTCGGTACGTTCTTTTGCCAAAAAAGAAGCCAACTTTACCCTTTGGCTCTCGCCACCACTCAACGTATTCGACGACTGTCCTAATTTAACATATCCCAAACCAACATCGACCAACGGTTGTAAACGCTGTACTATTTTTTTCTCTGTGGAACCTTTACTTGCTTTGAAAAACTCTGTGGCTTCGTTTACGGTCATCTCCAAAACATCGAAAATATTCTTTCCCTTATAGTTAATTTCCAGAATACTGTCTTTAAATCGCTTACCGTTACACGCTTCGCATTGCAGGTAAATATCTGCCATAAACTGCATTTCAACCTTAATAATACCCTCGCCCTGACAAGCATCACAACGTCCACCGTCCACATTAAACGAAAAATGCGAAGCCTTTAAGCCGTTATATTTAGCCGATTTTTGTTCGGCAAACAGTTTACGTATTTCATCGTAAGCCTTTAAATAGGTTACAGGATTCGAACGCGACGATTTCCCAATGGGATTTTGGTCGATAAATTCCACATCGGTAAGCAAGTGCATATCGCCCTGTAAAGCATCGAAATGTCCACTTTTATCGGAGTAACCTCCGTAGTGTTTTTTTAGTGCCGGATATAAAATTGTTTTTACCAATGATGATTTTCCCGAACCGCTAACTCCGGTTATTACCGATAATACATTTAGCGGAAATCGAACATTTATACCCTTTAAATTGTTCTCTCTCGCTCCGATAACCTCAATATAGTTATTCCACTTTCTTCGATTTTCGGGAACAGGAATACTTTTGCTTTGCGATAGATATTCGGCTGTTAAACTTTTATTCGATTGCTTTAATTGAGGCACAGTACCCTCGAAAACCACCTCTCCGCCCAATCTTCCGGCAAAAGGACCAATATCAATCACATAATCGGCTGCAAGAATAATATCCTCATCGTGTTCTACTACAATAACCGTATTTCCCAAATCACGCAGCTGCTTTAGAACTTTAATCAGCAATTCCGTATCTCTTGAGTGCAGACCGATGCTTGGTTCATCGAGAATATAGAGCGACCCCACCAAACTGCTTCCCAGCGATGTGGCTAAATTAATACGTTGCGACTCCCCTCCCGACAGACTGCTTGACAATCGGTTTAAAGTTAAATATCCCAATCCCACATCGGTTAAAAACTGCAGTCGGCTGTTAATGTCGGCAAGTAATCGTTTGGCTATTTGTTGTTCAGTAGCATTCAATTTTAATTCATTGAAGAATATTTTTACCTCATCAATGGGCATCAGCGTTAAATCTTGTATGCTTTTACCGGCTATTTTTATGTAACCGGCTTCTTTTTTTAGGCGTGTACCTCTGCAATCGGGACAAGTGGTTTTGCCTCTATACCTCGAAAGCATAACTCTATATTGAATTTTATATTGTTTCGATTCCAGATATTTAAAAAAGGCATTTAAACCCTTAAAATATTTGTTGCCTGTCCACAACAACAATCGTTGGCTTTCGGTCAATTCAAAATAAGGACGATGAATGGGAAAATCGAACTCTGCCGAAGCATACACCAATTGTTCTTTCCACTTCTTCATTTTTTCGCCTTTCCAACACACAATGGCATCGTCGTAAATACTTAAAGTTTTATTGGGAATTACCAAATCTTCGTCTATTCCTACAACTTTACCAAACCCCTCGCAAGCAGGACAAGCACCTACAGGATTATTAAAGCTGAAAGTATGCACGGTTGGTGTTTCAAAGGTAATACCATCGGCTTCAAATTTATTGGAAAAAGCGTGCAACTTATTATTTATAGATAACACACAAGTACCTGCCCCCTCGTAAAAAGCGGTTTGTGAGGAATCAGCAATACGATTTTGAGTATCTTCATCAACAGCAACTCTTATTCTATCGATAACAATATAAATTTTTGCATCATCGGGAATTTCTGCCGTAAAATCTATTAAGTCGGCAATTTTATGAATTGTTTCATTAACCTGTACCCTCGAAAAGCCTTGTTGCTGTAATATTTCTAACTGTTCTTTTAAGGAGCGATTATTTTGAGGCAGTTCCGACAAAATAATTACAGGAGTTTTTTCCGGTTGCTGCAACACAAAATTTACAACATCAGTTACAGTATGTCGTTTTACTTCGGTATTGCTAACAGGCGAATAAGTTTTACCAATTCGAGCAAACAACAGTTTCAAATAATCGTAAATTTCGGTTGAAGTTCCCACCGTAGAACGAGGATTTCGAGTATTTACTTTTTGTTCTATGGCTATGGCAGGCGGGATACCATTAATAAAATCAACTTCAGGTTTATCTATTCTTCCTAAAAATTGGCGGGCATAAGCCGATAAACTCTCCACATATCGGCGTTGTCCTTCGGCGTAGAGCGTATCGAAAGCCAGCGACGATTTCCCTGAGCCCGACAAACCGGTTATTACCACAAATTGATTACGAGGAATTTTTAAGTCAATATTCTTTAAATTGTGAACTTTTGCTCCTTTAATATGGATATATTTTGCTTCCGATTTAGTTTTCATAATCATTAGTAGTATACATTGTATTTATATTATTTTGTCATCTATTTCAGTATTCTTATCAAAATAAATAAGTGTCAAAGATATTTAACTTCGTTTTATTTTCAAATACTGAGATTATTTTGTTTATATTTGTTGCACAGTTTTTAACAATTACAAATCAAAAAAGGGAGATATTGCTTATAGATTAAATTTTACACTAAAGAAATAAAATACTAAATTTAAAATATTATAGCTGTGGATTTAATTCAAGAAAGACCTTCAGACCAAGTGTTGGTGAAGCAATATATGAATGGAAATGCCGATAGTATTAATTTACTTATTGAGCGTCATAAAGACAGAGTTTACACCTTTATCTATCTGCTTGTAAAAAACAACGAAATAGCCGAGGATATTTTTCAAGACACTTTTGTAAAAGTGATTCGGTCGTTGCGTTTAAAAAAATATCAAGATACAGGAAAATTTGTGGCTTGGGTATTGCGTATAGCTCACAACTTAATTATTGATTATTTTAGAAAAGAGAAACAACTAAATACTTTCTCTAAAGACGATTATGAATTAGATATTTTTAATTCTAAACGATTTGCCGAAGCAACTCATGAAGATATTGTTGTACAAGAACAAATTCATGAAACTGTACGCTCTTTAGTAGAAGAACTACCGGAAGACCAGCGTGAAGTGGTAATTCTTCGACATTATAGAGATATGAGTTTTAAAGAAATTGCAGAATATACAGGTGTCAGTATAAATACTGCTTTGGGGCGTATGCGATATGCCTTAATCAATATGCGAAAAATGATAGAAGAGCGTAATTTGGCGATGACAGCAATCTAATATCTAAAATAGACAAAGACAATACAATAAAAATATAACGTAGGCGTTAGAGAAGAAACAAACATCTAATTAGAAAGCCTATGGATAATATTTTTACGCTAATGAAAAGAAATGTATTGCCATCGACCTCAAAGGTATTAACAGTGTTAGAAAACGCAACTAATCCCTTATTTTTTGAGTCTGATGAATTGCACCAAATGCTTGACAAAAACCTTGAACCTGCACCAAACAATTTAGTAAAAAAAATAAAAGCTTTTCGTCAAGTAACAACAAACCTTAATTTATTTTTACCCCAAATGAGAGAGGTAAATTTGAATTAGTAAAGACTTTACAAAAAAACGGAGCAATTTAAATATTACTCCGTTTTTTATATTATAAAATGACCGACTAAAATACCACTTCCAAATTTATTTTTGCTGTGTTAGCAGTCAATTCTGTGTACTTATTGTTTTCATGCTCTATATCGAACGATGTACGTATATTTTTATTGATACGGTAACTAATCCCCCCCATTAGTCTGTATCTTTCCATATCGTAATCTATAGTAAATGAATCGTAACGTCCCCAAATAGCCCAGTTGCTATTTTTTATTTTGTATTCGCCAAAGAAACTATAACCGTAATTCGATAATGCTTTTGAAGGAGTATTTTCCTCCATATAAAGACCTCTGCTATCACCACGCCCTTGATGAGCTTGTGCTGTTAAGGTCAATTGCTTACCTGTCCAAGCTAACATTGCCAAATATTGACTAAATTCAGGTTCGAATTCGGTATTCCCTTTTCCTAAATTTAAAACACCACTAACTTGTAATTCGGGAGCAATTTTTACTAATGGTCTAAAAGTTAAACGAGCTGCCAATATTTTATTATTATTTTTCTCTAAAGCAGCGTATCCTCCACCGTTATAAACACCAATGGCATACGAACAATATTTTCCCTGCATTGATTTACCGTGTGTTCTTAAAAAATCGCTATCCATTTTAGCTCCGATATTACCAGCAAGCATTACTCCCATATCTGCAGAAATAAATATTCTATTACGATCGCTTGCCATCAATCCCTGAACACGATAGCTGTTAATTTTCATTTCATAATCAATCCACGGACGATGTATCATTCCTATCTCCATATAGGTTCCGGTTAACCAGCTAATATTAGGATTTAACTTTGCTTTTAAATAAAGGTATTTTACTCGAGTTTCTACATTTCCTGCATCTTTTCCTTCCTTATCAATTGTAATATCTTGCGTATAGCGAATAGAAAAGTTTTTAGTTAAATCTTTTTTTAAGGTAATATATCCTCGACCTAGGGCGAAAGCGTTGGTATGTAAAGTTGTATTGCTATTCTCTTCCTTATATTTATCCTCGAAAGAAGCAAAACAAACACCCGATAAACGAACTCCGCCAAGACCTATATCAACTCCTTGTTTATTTTCATTATTTTGACCTTTCAACAAACCATAAACACCCAAAATGGCAACTAATAATAGCAATGATTTTTTCATAATAATATTAATTTTCTATTGATATAATAAATTCGGTGCAAAAGTATAATTATTGTTCTATTTCTCTATAAAAAAATAAAAAATATATCCCCGTTTTTTCATAAAGTTATTTTTAATCATTAGGTTCAAACGCATGAAAATTACGTTTAAAATAACTTGTTTTAATCAAATGACGATTTTTTATTTTAAAGGCGAAAGAAAAATAGAACAAAAAAAGTGAAGAAAACAGCTAATTTACTGATTATAAAGTCTCCCACGCTCCGCAGGAAGGTTTCGGTAACTCCCGAAACGGTGCTACGCTCCGCAGGAAGGTTTCGGCAACTCCCGAAACGGTGCTACGCTCCGCAGGAAGATTTCGGTAACTCCCGAAACGATGCTACGCTCCGTAGGAAGATTTCGGTAACTCCCGAAACAGTGCTACGTTCCGCAGGAAGGTTTCGGTAACTCCCGAAACAGTGCTACGTTCCGCAAGAAGATTTCAACACTCCCCGAAACTGTACTTCATCGGTAACATCAATGGTATCGCCGCCGGTACTTACATTTGAATTTTCGCGTAAAAAAGTATTAAACCCCACAGTTAAAAAAACTATGAGGTTTAAAAATTTTATAAGTTTAAAATCTACTTATCCTTCAATTTTTACTTTTACTTTATCTAATTCTTCAAATTTTGAATTATTCGATACAAACTCAGGCACAATCTCTTTCATTACGCGAACAATCTCCATATCGTCTTTTGTCTTTTGAATAGTTTCACACAAATGCGATATTTTTTTAGACATTTCTTCCTTATCAATAGCTCTCACATTAGCTATCTGAATTTTAGGATTGTAGGTAGTTCGCATATTCTCGCTCGTGGCAAGCACCTCCTCGTAAATTTTTTCACCGGGACGTAAACCTGTTATTTTAATATCAATATCTTCGGGATAACGCAACCCTGAGAGTTTTATCATCTTCTTTGCCAAATCATATATTTTTACCGATTTCCCCATGTCAAACACAAAAATTTCACCTCCATTTCCCATTGCTCCGGCTTCTAAAACCAAACGACAAGATTCAGGAATAGTCATAAAAAATCGGGTTATATCTTTATGCGTTACAGTTAAAGGTCCTCCTCGTTTTATCTGAGATTTAAAAATAGGAATTACCGAACCATTAGAGCCCAATACATTTCCAAAACGAGTGGTAATAAATTTGGTTACTCCATTATCTTTTAAAGTACTTACATATATTTCGGCAATACGTTTGGTTGTTCCCATTACATTAGTTGGATTAACCGCTTTATCGGTGGAAACCATTACAAATTTATCAACTCTATATTTTACAGATAAATCTGCTATTATTTTTGTTCCATGCACATTTACAAATACCGATTCGTAGGGATTTTCCTCCATAAAAGGTACATGTTTATATGCCGAAGCATGAAAAACAATATCTGGTTGATAAGTTTCAAACAAAATCTCCATCCGTTTTTTATTACGAACATCAGCAACAATAGCTATTATATTAGGAACTTGTTCTGCCACAAAATATTGTTGTAAATCGTATAGTGCCGACTCTGCTTGATCCAATAAAACAATCTGTTTATAATTAAAATTTGTAAGCTGTCGAGAAATTTCACTTCCAATAGAACCGGCAGCTCCTGTTATTAAAATGGTTTTATTTTCGAACTCCTTTTTCAATATCGGATTATTGAATGCAATAGGTTCTCGGCCTAATAAATCTTCAATATTTATATCTTTTATCTGTTTGGTTTGAAATTCACCGTTCAGCCAATGTTCTACGGGGGGAACAATTTTTATTTTCACCCCAAACTCTGATATTCTATCAGTAATATCCGACAATTGTTCCGCTGTTAATCGCTGTATAGATATAATTATTTCATCAATTTCGTTCTCTTCAATAAACGCTTTGTCAATTAACGACGAATGATAAATGGGAGAGCCATTAATTTTACTCCCTTTTTTTTGTTTATCGTCATCAATAAATCCAATAATTTTAGTACGAAGCACTGTTTCTTTTTTTAAAGTAGCAGATGTAATTAAACCACTATTTCCTGCACCATAAATCATTACTTTAGTAGGTCTTCCAACCCTATTTTGAAATTTCCCATAGAGCCAAACAAACACATAACGGGCAACGGATAAACATATAATATTCAAAAATAGATGTATTATCAGAGTAATCATATCAAATTCCAGTTGCACTATACCAAACTGATTCATCAATCTGGAAAAACTGTATAACAACACAAAAATTAATGCTGTTGCTTTAAAAATACTTATCACGTCTTTCGCTCCGTAATAACGCACAATTCCCTTATATAATCCAATCAACCGGAATGCAATCAATGAAGCCAACAGAATGATAAAAAGTTTAATAAAAAATGTAGTAGCCCTAAACTGTAACGGTAAACTACTAAAACTACTACTTATAATATAAGCAATAACAAACGTATTACACACAATGTAGGTGTCAATTAACAATACGATATAACGAGGAATATTATTCTGTTCTATTCTGCGTAGAAGTTTATTTTTCATTGTTATTTGATTTTATATTTGCCCGCAAGGATACAAAAAATATCACAAATATTAAAACTTATTTTGACAAATCGCCCTATTTCATTAGCAAGAAAAATACTGTATATTTTACAAAAAAAGCACCATAAGTCAAATACCTATGATGCTTTTCTTTCGTGATCCCTCTGGGGTTCGAACCCAGGACCCCAACATTAAAAGTGTTGTGCTCTACCAGCTGAGCTAAGGAATCTCCTCTATTTTTTTCGACTTTAAAAGATTTTGTCGTTTTGTGATCCCTCTGGGGTTCGAACCCAGGACCCCAACATTAAAAGTGTTGTGCTCTACCAGCTGAGCTAAGGAATCATCGTGTTGCCTT
>PDWI01007223.1_pt1 | contig 13606 bp, 16 predicted proteins | sample 1430891 | NCBI WGS metagenome assembly PDWI01 (sample SAMN01162508, study PRJNA174530) | Oral metagenome, whole genome shotgun sequencing project. | biome: Marine environment; feature: Marine mammal; material: Swab sample of the gingival sulcus; isolation source: swab sample of gingival sulcus...
ATAATGGAAGCTCTCGAAAAGAGTGGTTTAATAGTTAAAAAAGATGATAATGTTTCTGATTTAAATAAGGATATGAAAATGACTGATATTAATCAAAAAAAATTTAATATTCATTTAAAAGACGAGCTTAATAACACGTCTAATTCAAACAAATCAGTTTCAAACGAAAACGATAATGATAAATCGTTAAACGAAAATAATTTTAATAACGATGCCATTAAGAAAGTCGATGTTAAAACTATCGATGACTTAACTAATAAAACAAAACCAATAAAAGAAGAATTAGTCTTTAAGGAAGAAAAAAATGATGATATTCAAGGTTCGAATAAGTTGAATGTTTTTGAACATTTAAATATGATGAATCTTAAAGAAAATACTGTAATGTCGTTAAAACCGACTGAAAATTTGATGCTTCAAAAATCGGTAATGAGTCAAGTGATTGATAATATCACAGAGCTTAAAACAGTAATGAATGCTGGTGAAAAAGTATCAGAAGTAATGGTGAAGTTGTATCCGAGAAATTTAGGTAGCGTTAGTCTGAAAATGGCTTTTGAAAGAGGAGAGTTAATTGCACAAATTGAAGTAGATAATAATACTGTCAAGGGCATAATGGAATCTAATCTAGCCGACTTAAAACAATCGCTTAATCAAGGAGGGTATAATTTAGCCGAATTAAATGTATCTGTAAAAAAAGACAATAGTCATAAACAGCTATTTGAAGCCAACTCAAGTAAGAGGAGAATTCTAAAAATAGATGACTCAGATACAGATTTTGTTGAAAATTATAATGTTATTGAAACAAAGCGATATATGTATAATTCAAAACAAATCGACTATTATGTATAGGAGGAAAGATGAGCAAAATTAGTGGAGTCTTAACTGAAGATAATTATAAAGATTTAAATGAGATTACAAATGATAAAAAAAATAATGAATTAAGAAAGAACCAACAATTAGATAAAGATGCTTTTTTGAAATTGATGTTAACTCAATTAGTTCATCAAGACCCATTATCTCCGATGGACAACAAAGAGATGATAGGGCAGATGGCGCATTTCACATCAGTTGAGCAGCTAGGAACCATGGGAACGTTTTTAAAAGCTAATATGGAACAAAATGACTTGATGCTTAAAGCAATAACAAATCTTAATGGTACAAATATTAATTCAGAAGAAAAAATTGATAAATTGTTAGATGAAACAAAGAAAAATAATTTATTATCTTCTCAAATACTTGAATCTCTTAATGAGTTAATAAACCTTACAAAAGCTAATAATGCGTACGAGGAGTAGGTATGAATAATATTAATAATAATTTAATGAGAAACATAAAAATAAACAAAGATACAATTAACAGACCAAATAATGGCGTTAATAACAATGTATCAAAAAAATCATTTTCTGAAGTTTTAGACAATATAAACAAAAAAGAAATCGTTGTATCAAAACACGCTACAAAAAGACTTAGCGAAAGAAATGTTTCATTGACAAAAAATGATATTAACAGATTGGATGAAGCGATAAAAAAAGCAAGTTCTAAAGGAATAAAAGATGCGCTTGTACTGATGGATGAAAAGGCTTTTATATTAAATATAAAGAATAAAACTATTATTACAGCGACAGTAGAAGATAAATTAAAAGAAAATGTTTTTACAAATATTGACGGAGCAGTGATTATATAGGCTGGACCTAACGGAAGCCTAATATATAGTCATATAGATTATATAAGGAGGTCATTTTATGATGAGATCAATGTTCTCAGGTGTATCAGGTCTTTCGATACATCAAGTGAGAATGGATGTAATTGGCGATAATATCGCTAATGTTAATACAGTTGGGTATAAAGGCTCAAAAGCCAATTTCAAAGCAATATTTTCCCAAATGTTAAAAGGTGCTGGCGCACCACAAGAAGGTAGAGGTGGAACTAACCCGATGCAAGTTGGTTTAGGATCTGCACTTGGAGCTATTTCAGTTAATCATTCAAACGGTTCCACAGAAAGGACTGATAACCCGACAGATATAATGATTAGCGGCAATGGTTTTTTTGTAGTGTCTAACGACGCTCAAGGAAATAATAGATTTTACACTAGAGCAGGAAATTTCGAGGTTGATAAATTAGGATACCTTGTTACTCCTGATGGATTTAAGGTATTAGGAATAGATGGTTTACCAGTAAGAATAAATAAATCTGAAATTCAGTCTGCATCTAAAACAACAGGTGCAGAAATAACAGGAAATCTAAATTTTTCATATAATGAAAATGAAATTAATTTACCTGCTGAAGCGATTTATGCTACAACAGTAGATGCCTATAATTCTGTTGGAATGAAAACTAAAATAACATTTGATTTTGGTGAAAAACTATCTAACGACCCAGCAACTCAAACACTTGTAACTCCAAATGGAAATTGCACTTTCAGAACTGTAAGAATTTCTGCTGAGAACGCAGGAACAATCGGAACTCTTGATCTTGTTGGAAGCAATAATGCAGGAACAACAAATGTTGCAGGTGGAGGTCAATTATTTGCACAGTTTGATGCTAGAGGGAAATTTATGGGACTATTTGAGTCTATCGTAACTGATGCAGATGGAAATGTAACAGGAGCAACAGCTTTTGCTGATAGCACATTTGTAATTAAAAGTCCTGGCGCAGAAGACATAGAAATCCCAGTTAATTCAAAATTGTTTGAAAACTTAAAGCATAATGAAAAAGAATCTGACGTTAAAGCAGTTCCGCTTGATGGAAATAGTGCGGGTTCTTTGGACAAGTTTTCTATTTCTGCAGGTGGAGATGTATATGGTATTTTCACAAATGGCGAAAGAAGAATTTTAACAACAATTGGACTCGCTTTATTCGACAACCCACCAGGACTAATGAAAGCAGGAAATAATTTATTTATTGAATCGCCAAACTCTGGAGCTCCAAAACTTGGAAAGCCAATGAGTGGAAGCTTTGGAGCTTTAACTCCTGGTGCTTTAGAGATGTCGAATGTTGATTTATCTAAAGAGTTCACAAATATGATAACAACACAGAGAGGGTTCCAAGCAAATTCAAGAGTTATAACAACAACTGATGAAATGCTACAGGAATTAGTAAATCTTAAGAGATAATTTTAATGGTAAGTAGCTTTTAGCTACTTACCATTTTAAAATAATATAAAAACTAATAATAAAAAATGTATAATTAATTATATTTATTACGATATACTATATGTAGTATATAAATTTAAAATTTTACAATTTTTTTTAATAAAGTTTACAATAAAATTATGTTTTATAGTATAATAAAAGTGAGGAAAGATGATTAAATTGACGAGAATTAATAATACTACTATATGTATCAATGAAGACCATATTGATTTTATGGAAGAAACTCCTGATACAGTTATTACATTTGTTAATGAAAAAAAAATAATTGTACTTGAAAAAATCGATGAAATTAACGATAAAATAATTGAGTATAAAAGAAAAATATTCGTAAAATATTTAGAATCATCTGAAGGAGAATAAAATGGATATAGGTTTAATTGCTGGAATATTAGCGGGACTTGCATTAGTTGGATTTGGTATTATAGATGGAGGAACACCAATTACCAGTTATCTAGAATTAGGTTCTATACTTATTGTTATAGGTGGGGGTTTTGCAGCCACTTTTGTTCAGTATCCATTAAGTGATATGCTGAAAATTGGTAAAGTTTTTTCGAAGGCATTAAAAAACGCAGAGTTTAATACAGGGCAGATACTAGACAAAGTAATTGAACTTGCTAATATTGCAAGAAGAGAGGGATTATTAGCACTAGAAGAAGCTGTCGGAGAAGTTAATGACCAATTTTTAAAAAGTGGTATTACGCTTATAGTTGACGGAACTGATCCAGAGATGGTTAAAAATATATTAGAAACTGATTTAGAAAATATGCAAGATAGGCATTCTAAAATGAAGGGAATATTTGATGCTTTAGGCTCACTTTTACCTGCATTTGGAATGATAGGAACACTTATTGGATTGGTTGCCATGTTGTCTAATTTATCAGACCCTGATTCAATTGGACCTTCTATGGCGGTAGCCTTACTTACTACATTTTATGGGTCTTTATTTGCGAATTTAATATTTATACCTATAGCAGGAAAACTTAAAATAAAAAGTGATGAAGAGTCGCTTGTTAAACAAATTATGATTGAAGGACTGCTCTCGATACAAGCAGGAGAGAATCCAAGAATAATTGAGCAGAAGTTAAAATCGTTCTTGCCGCCTAGCATAAGAGATAGCATCGGAACTAAAGAAGAGGGTGCAAAAGATGGCGAATAAAAAGAAAGAAGAAGAAGCTAAAGCTGGCGCACCTGAATGGATGACAACTTATGGTGATATGGTAACTTTACTTATGTGTTTCTTCGTGTTACTGTTTGCATTTTCTAGCATTGATAAAGAGAAATTTGAGCAAGTTATGAAATCATTTAGAGGATCAGCAGGAGTCCTTGAAAGTGGAAAATCATTAACGGAAGATGAATTGATATTTGATGCTTCTCCTGAAAATAAATCAACTCCAGACAGTCAAGATGAAAGAAAAGAAGAAATTGTAAAAACTCATCTTAACGAATTAGCTGAAGAATTGATTGAAGAAATAGAAGAACAGCTTCAAAAAGAAGCTGAAGACGGAGAAGAAAACGAATTTAAGGATAAAAGCATAGAAGAGTTAGTGGAATTTATAATTGAGGACGATAAACTTATAATTAGACTTAAAGATAATGTGTTATTCGACTCTGGACAAGCTGAAATTAAATCAGCAGCTTTAACACTTTTAAAAGTTATAGGTGAAGTTTTACAAGAAGAATCATTTGTAAATTCTGATATAAAAATAGAAGGACACACTGATAATGTTCCTATGTACAGCGCTTTGTATCCTTCGAATTGGGAATTATCTGCAGGAAGGGCTGCGAGTGTCTTAAAATATCTAAGAGATGAATTAGGATATGATGAAAAAAGATTATCGATTTCGGGTTATGCTGATATGAAGCCAATAGGCGATAATTCAACAAAAGAAGGCAGGGCTATGAATAGGAGAGTTGAAATAATAGTTGAAAATTTAGAAGTTAAAGATTTAAGTAATGAACAGTCTGAAGGAGAATAAGTAATGAAAAAAATAATTATAATAGCAGGTTCTGTATTGGTTGTAGCTGTAATTGGCGTTGTATTATTCTTGTTTTTAGGCTCGAAGGATAAAGAGGAAGAACCTCCTCAAGAATTCACTTTTACTTTGTCTGACGCAGTATACACTAATATAATGGCAGGAGATGAAGAGGGAAGCTATAAGATATTAAAAATTAAAGTTTCTATAGTTTATACACAAGAAGAATATTTAGAAGTTTTAACAGCTAAAGAGCCAATTATTAAAGATTTTATAAATGGATATTTCAGAGATGTAACAATGACATCTGTAAATAAAAAGAATGGTAAAGAGAGAATAAAAGAAGACGTAAAAGAACTTTTGATTGAACTATTAGATACCGACAGTGAAAATATTACAAATGTAATATTTCCTGAATTCATTATTCAGTAATTATGGTGTATAATATAGATAGGTGGTGAGAATATGTCTGATGTTATGAGTCAAAATGATATAGATAATTTGTTAAATGCTTTAGACTCAGGAGATATAGATGTTACAGAGATACAAAAAGAGGCGGAGGAGAAGAAAATCAGAAAGTATGATTTTACTCGTCCTGATAAATTTGCAAAGGAACATTTAAGAACATTAGAAGTAATTCACGATAATTTTTCTAGATTATTAAATAACTTTTTATCCGGTTATTTGAGGTCAGTAGTTGAAATAGAAGTGCTAGGCTCAGAGAGTTTAATATATAGCGAATTTACAAACGCACTCTCAAACCCGGCAATAATTGGAATAGTTGATTTTTCACCTTTAGAAGGTCAAATAATTGTTGATTTTTCAACGACTTTAGCATTTACAATGATTGAAAGGGTACTGGGAGGCTCGGTAAATGGTACTGTTAATGATAAAAGAAGCATGACAGAGATAGAAATGTCTCTTGTTAGAACAATTATGAATAAATTAATAACTTTGTTAATAGAACCTTGGGCTAATATAATTGAGCTTAGACCAAAATTAGATACTATAGAGACCAATTCACAGTTTGCACAAATTATATCGCCGTCTGAATCAATGGCTCTTATAACTGTTAAGGTTTCATTAGGAGAAGTTGAAGGGCTTATTAACATAGGTTATCCACATTTTGTATTAGAACCTATTTTACAAAATTTAAGTTCTAAACTTTGGTTTTCAGGCACAGGTAAGAAAGAATTAACTGAAGATGAAAAAGTATCGCTTGAAAAGAATGTTACAAAATCAACTATTGATTTAAAAGTAGAATTAGGAAATAGTAATATAACAGTTGGAGAAATGTTGGATTTGAATCGTGGAGATGTAATAGTGTTAGATACTAAAGTTAATGAAGACTTAAAAGTAAAGGTTGGAGATAATATAAAATTTCTTGCAGCACCAGGTAAGAAAAATAACAATGTTGCAATAAGGATAACGCACCTAAATGAGGAAGGAGAGTATATGCATGGTTGAGATGCTTTCGCAAGATGAAATTAATGCATTATTGAACGAAAGTGGAGGTGATGACAAGCTATCACCTGAAAGTATATCTGCAATTATAGAAGCATATGATGTATATATGGGTTCTGCAGCAAATACTCTATTCACACTTTTAGGAAAGAAAACAACAATAACAGAACCTACCCAAGAAACACTTAAAGATTCTGAATTTGTTGAAAAATATGCAGAGAAATCCGTTTATATTTTAGTCGAGTATAAGGACGGATTGAGCGGAAAAACTTTTTTCATCTTAAAAGAACAAGATGTTAAGATAATAACAGATTTGATGATGGGAGGAGAAGGGACTGAACTTCCAGAGGAACTAACAGATATGCACTTAAGCGCAATATCTGAAGCTATGAATCAAATGATTGGTTCAGCAAGCACAGCTCTTTCGGAGTTAATTAGTTCGAAAGTTGATATTAATCCACCTAACGCTGAATTTGTTGATATCGAAGAACTTGACAAAGCAGAATTTGATATTGAAAATAATAGTTTGCTTGTCATGACTTATAAATTTAATATTGAGGGATTGATAGATAGTGAAATTGTAGCAGTTATGAATTTCAATATCGCAAACGAATTAGCAAACCTTTTAAAACCTGAAGAGGTAGAGGAAGTAGTTGAACCAGAACCGGAGGTACCTGTAGCACCACAAGCACCTTCGCAAAGCCAACCAACACCGAGTCAACCTTCGGAACAAAGGAATGTTAATGCCCAAAGAGTTGAGTTTGAATCTTTTGATGATGAGTTATCTGGCGTTGGCTCTAATAAAATTGAGTTAATTAGAGATGTACCGTTAGAAATTACAGTTGAACTCGGAAGAACAAAGAAAATGATACAAGATATTTTATCTTTTGCTCCAGGTTCGGTTGTAGAATTAAATAAACTTGTAGGTGAATCGCTAGATATTTTGGCGAATGGTAAAAAAATTGCCACTGGTGAAGTAGTTGTGGTTGATGATAATTACGGTGTTAAAATTACTGATATTTTAGTACCAGATAAAAGATTAAGTAATATTTAAGGAGGAAATATGGCAAACGGAGTATTAGTTGTTGATGATGCGGCATTTATGAGAATGATGATAAAAGATGTATTATCAAAAAACGGATATGAGATCTTGGGAGAAGCAGAAAACGGATTAAAAGGTATAGAGAAATATAAGGAATTAAATCCAGATTTAGTTATTATGGATATTACTATGCCTGAGGTTGATGGAATACAAGCTGTAAAAGAAATTAAAAAATATGATTCAAATGCTAAGATAATTATGTGTTCTGCTATGGGACAGCAGGCTATGGTTATTGAATCTATTCAAGCTGGAGCAAGAGATTTTATAGTTAAACCTTTCCAAGCTGACAGAGTCGTTGAAGCTGTAAAAAAAGTAATTGGATAACAAAGTGGTATTATTATCAACCAATATTAGTGGAAGTTATTATATGGTTATTGTATCCCTATTATTATTAATAGGGATAGCTATTATAATTTCGTTTATGTTTCGAAAAAATTTTAAGAATAATTTTACGAAAAATATGAATATAGTTGATAAAATGTATATATCAGCAGATAAATGTATTTTTATTATATTAGTTAACAATGACTATTATATGATGTCTTGGGACAAGTCTGGAATAAAATTAATTGATAAATTAGAAAACTTTGAACCAGTTAAAAAAGAGCAGAATTTTGGAAAAGTTTTAAAAAAAGCAATGGGTAAGGGAAATGAAGAATAAGTATATAGCGGTAAGTATTTTATTAATAATCTTAATATTAGCACTTGGTGCGGACTATTCGTTCGCAGACGATATTACTATACCTTCAGTTAGTATAAATATTGATGGAAATGAAGATGGTAATTTATCTGGCACTGTGCTAATTTTGATTGTTATAACATTATTGACTTTATTGCCAACTATACTCTTAATGATGACGTCGTTCACGAGGTTTATAATCGTTTTTTCATTTCTTAGAAAAGCAATTTCACTTCAAACAACTCCATCAAATCAAGTTCTAATCGCTCTTTCATTGTTTATGACAATATTTGTTATGATGCCTGTTTTTACAGATGTTTATAATAATGCTTATGAGCCATTAAATAATGGAGAAATAACTCAAGAAGAAGCTATAGATAATGCTATAGAACCATTTAAGGATTTTATGTTAAGACAAGTTAGATCGAAAGATTTAGCTCTTTTTGTAGAACTCACAGACGAGCAATATGATGATGTATATGATATTCCTATAACAACTATAATTCCAGCATTTTTAATTAGTGAAGTAAAAACCGCATTTCAAATAGGGTTCTTATTGTTTATACCATTTATTGTTATAGATATGGTTGTTGCAAGTACATTGATGTCTCTCGGTATGATGATGTTACCACCGGTTATGATTTCTTTACCTTTTAAGTTATTGTTATTTATCATGGTTGATGGATGGCATTTGCTTGTAGGGCAACTTTTGACGAGTATTAAATGAGGTGTTTATGGAAGAATTAATTATTGAAATTTTTAAGTCTGCTATACTAAATATTTTAATACTTGCTTTACCAATGCTTTTAGCAGCGCTTTTAGTTGGTTTGATAATATCTATTTTTCAAGCCACAACGCAAATTCAAGAACAAACACTTGCTTTTGTTCCCAAAATAATAGCAATATTTTTGGTTATTTTGATAGCTGGACCTTGGTTGCTTAAAACTATTGTTGATTTTGCATATTATGTTTTTAGTCAAATATCCGTCATAATATCGTAGGTGCTTATGATTAATGTAAATTATATTATTGTTGTTATATTAGTTTTTACAAGAATTTCCGCGATGTTTATGTTACTCCCAGTGTTTGGGACTAAAAATATACCAAATATAGTAAAGATTGGATTCATTTTTTTTGTAAGTTTAATAGTTATACCTGTTAATATAACAAAAATTGATGTAAATTTAAGTTCTTTTATGGATTTGTTTTATTATATTTTAATGGAATTTTTGGTAGGATTTAGTATTGGACTAATATCGACAGTAATAATGAATGTTTTTTACATTGCAGGAGCAATGGCAGATAGAAATATTGGATTTTCTATGGTTAGTGTCGTAGGTGCTGAAGATGAAAAAGAATTACCTGTATCTGCAAACTTATACTATATAATGGCTCTTATGATATTTTTGTTGATGGATATGCACCATTATTTATTAAAAACAGTAATAAAGAGTTATGAATTAATTCCTATTGGTTCAAATTACGCTGTCAGGTTAGTTCTTTATGATATTGTTGATGTGCTGAAATACACTTTTGTTACCGGGTTTAAGATGGCAGCTCCTTTTATAATAACTGTTTTAATAGCAAATTTATTATTAGGACTTTTATCAAAAGCAATGCCAGGATTAAATGTATTTATGGTAGGAATGCCGCTTAAAATATTAGTTGGATTATTATTACTTTATGTATTAGTTGAATCTTATATAAATTTTATTCCAAATGTGTTTGATGAGATGATGAAATATATTAATCAGTTGTTGGGAATGAGCGGATGATAGAATATGTAAACCTTCAATTTTTTGCAGAAGAAAAAACTGAAGAGGCGACGGAAAAGAAAAAAAGAGACACCAAGAAAAAAGGACAAGTTCCACAGAGTAAAGATATCGGGCAATCATTAGCGTTTTTACTTGTTATGATTACGATACAAATTACTTCGAAAAATTTTTCGAATCAATTTTTTGAAATATATAATATTTGTTCTGAAAAAATGGCAGACCCAGATTCGTTTTATAATATAATAAACCTTCGGAATATGTCATTTGATTTAACTAAAAGATTTTTTATAATAATTATGCCTTTTTTGTTGATGGCACTTATTATAGGAGCAATGTCATCATTTTTACAAGTAGGTCCATTATTTAGTCTTGAAACAATAAAATTCAAGGCAGAAAAAATTAATCCAATAAGTGGATTTAAGAGATTGTTTTCGTTAAAATCACTTGTAGAAATGGTTAAAGCTATACTTAAAGGCGTTGTATTAATATATATAATATATTCGTACTTAAAAAGCAAAACTGATCTTATAATTACGACTATAAACCTTGAATTGCCTCAAGTTATATCAGTTTTGTGGGATATGATTTTAAGCATATCCGTAAGGTGTGCAATATTTTTATTAATAGTTGCAATTTTGGATTTTTCATATAAGAAGTGGCAACATAAAAAAGACATTAGAATGTCAAAAAAAGAATTGAAGGATGAATATAAAATGACAGAAGGAGATCCTTTAATTAAATCGAAGATTAGAGAAAAGCAAAGAACAATGGCTATGAGCAGAATGATGCAGGATGTAGAAGATGCTGATGTTGTTATAACAAACCCAACACATTATGCGGTTGCATTAAAATATGATAGTTCTTTAGGGCCGTCACCAAAAGTTCTTGCAAAAGGCAAGGATTTAGTTGCAAAGAGAATAAAACAAATTGCAAAAGAAAATGATATATATATCACTGAAAATAAAGAACTTGCAAGAGCTTTATATAAAAAAGTTGATATTGGAGATTTCATTCCAGAAGAATTATATTTAGCTGTTGCAGAGGTTCTTGCATATGTATATAGTTTAAGAAATGATAGGTAGAATATGAAATTTAAGGAAATATTTATTGCCGTATTTGTAATAGGAATAATATTATTAATTATAATACCAGTTGGTCTGGGAGCGTTAGACTTTATGCTTTCTCTTAATATTGCATTTTCACTTTTAATATTACTTATTGCTATATATATGAAAGACACCCTATCCTTTTCTGTATTTCCGACTGTGTTACTGTTAGCAACAATGTTTAGGCTGGCACTAAATATATCTACTACAAGGCAGATATTAGGTCAAGGATATGCTGGCAGAGTTATACAGGCGTTTGCTAATTGGGTTATTAGCGGTGATGCTATTGTTGGATTTATTGTATTTATAATTATTGTTGTAATACAATTTCTTGTAATAACAAAAGGTGCAGAAAGAGTAAGTGAGGTTGCTGCAAGATTTACTTTAGACGCTATGCCTGGTAAGCAGATGGCTATAGATGCAGATTTAAATTCAGGGCTTATAGACGAGGAGCAAGCAAAAACAAGAAGACTTAAAATTCAACAAGAAGCTGATTTTTATGGTTCTATGGATGGTGCTAGTAAGTTTGTTAAAAATGATGCTATAGCAGGTATTATTATAACAGTAATTAATGTCGCTGCAGGATTTATAATCGGGATGGTAAGACTTGATTTAAGTGCGGCAGAATCACTTAATAGATTTACACTTTTAACGATAGGAGATGGTTTGGTTAGTCAGATTCCTGCTCTTATGATTTCTACAGCTACTGGTATTGTTGTAACAAGAAGAGCTAGTGAGGGTGATTTAGGAAACGAGATACTAACACAAATGTTTAAGGAGAGAAAAATTCTAATAATTTTAGGTTCTGTTCTTCTGTTATTAGGAATATTTACTCCATTACCAATTATTCCTTTACTTACTTTAGGATTATTATTTATTATATTAGGAACAATTGGGAAACCTAAATCAGTGGAAGACGTAGCAGAAGAAGAAAGCAAAGAAAGTGCTGAAGCTGAAGACATAAAAAAACCAGAGAGCATAATACCAATACTTGAGGTTGACCCTATAGAATTAGAATTTGGATATGGAATTATACCACTTGCAGACCCAAATCAAGGTGGAGACTTATTTGATAGATTGGTCATGATTAGAAGGCAAATTGCAATTGAGTTAGGAATTGTTATACCAGTCATTAGACTTAGAGATTTTATTCAATTAGATGCCAATGAGTATATTGTTAAAATAAAAGGAGATAAGGTGGCTGAAGGTAAAATAATGTTCGACCATTATCTAGCAATGAACCCAGGGAATGTAGAAGGTGAAATAGAAGGAATTGAAACAGTTGAACCAGCGTTTGGACTTCCTGCAACTTGGATTAAAGAAGACCAAAGAGAAAAAGCTGAAATTTTTGGATATACAGTTGTTGACCCTTCTTCAATAATATCAACGCATTTAACAGAGATTCTTAAAAAACACGTTCATGAACTTTTAGGTAGAGATGATGTTAAAGCCTTAATTGATAATGTTAAAGAAAGCCATCCAACCGTAGTTGACGAACTTATACCGAATTTGATGAGCATTGGAGATGTTCAAAAAGTACTAGCTAATCTTTTAAGGGAAGGAATTTCAATAAGGAATTTGGTATTAATACTTGAAACGCTAGCAGATAATGCTATAAATATAAAAGATATAAATATTTTAACGGAATATGTTAGACAGTCATTAAGTAGATATATAACATCATTATATGTTAATGATAATGTACTTAGAGTTGTTACAATAGATCAAAATCTTGAAGCTACTCTGATGGAATCAATAACGCAGACAGATTCAGGTTCATATATGTCATTAGAACCAGAAGTTAGTCAAGCGATGTTAAATTCATTGGCAGTTGAGATTCAAAAAGTCTTATCATTAGGTGAACAACCAATAGTTGTTACTGCACCTATAGCAAGATTTTATTTTAAGCAGATAACTTCGCAGATGATACCAGATTTGATTGTATTGTCATATAATGAAATTGAGCCGAGCGTTCAAGTTCAATCAGTAGGAATGGTGAAAGTATAATGAAAATAAACACATACAGAGGCAATTCGATACCTGAAATAATGGTGGATGTAAAAAAAGAATTAGGATTAGATGCAATAATTTTAGACACAAGAGAGGTTAAGAAAAAAGGATTTTTCAGTTTTTTTAAGAAACCTATTGTTGAAGTTGTCGCAGCTGTTGAGGAAAAAGAACCTGTAGTAGCCGAAAAAAAGGACAAAGAATCAGAAAAAATAAAAGAGCAAAATGAAAAAATTGATGATTTAAAAAAAGAAATCTCTGACATAAAAAATACTATTAATAGTTATTTTGTACAGTCAGTTGAGAATCAACCTATAAAAGATGATAAGGATAGTTACGAATCTCGTGTTA
>PDWI01007224.1_pt1 | contig 13606 bp, 12 predicted proteins | sample 1430891 | NCBI WGS metagenome assembly PDWI01 (sample SAMN01162508, study PRJNA174530) | Oral metagenome, whole genome shotgun sequencing project. | biome: Marine environment; feature: Marine mammal; material: Swab sample of the gingival sulcus; isolation source: swab sample of gingival sulcus...
ACAAGAAACTTATTTTAGTAACCGGACATAGACGTGAGAATCATGGACAGGGTTTTATCAATATTTGCGAAGCATTGAAAGAAATAGCTATCAATAACAGAGAGGTGCAAATTATATATCCGGTGCACTTGAATCCTAATGTGCAAAAGCCTGTTTATGAAATGCTTTCGGAGGTGGAGAATGTTCATTTAATTGCTCCGTTGGCGTATCCTGCTTTTGTGTGGTTAATGAATCAATCTTATTTGATAATTACCGATAGCGGAGGGGTTCAAGAAGAGGCTCCAAGTTTGGGGAAACCTGTTTTGGTAATGCGAGATACTACTGAGAGACCTGAGGCTGTTGATGCAGGAACTGTCATATTGGTCGGTACTGACAAAAATAAAATAATCAAAGAGTGTCAAGAGTTATTGAGAGATGACGATAAGTATAATAAAATGAGTGCTTTGCATAATCCTTATGGAGATGGGAAGGCTTGTGCCAGAGTTGTAAACTTTGTAAGGAAGCAATGAGTGGTTTAATTATTTCAAATATAGAGCATCGACTGATAAATTATCAGAACCATCTGGTTTTGGTGGATAGGGATGTTGCAGAATTGTATGGGGTTGAAACACGAGAAATCAATCAGGCAATAAAAAATAATCCTGATAAATTTCCCCACGGTTATATCATAGAATTGACCAAAGAACAGAAAAAAGAACTGATCAAAAAAAATGATCGGTTTGAATCGCTTAAGCATTCTTCGGTAAACCCTAAGGCTTTTACCGAAAAAGGCTTGTATATGTTGGCGACCATTATTAAAAGCGATTTGGCTACGCAAACCACTTTGCAAATTATAGAAACCTTTGCAAAGGTAAAAGAATTGTCCCGAAATATTAATAGCATTATGCAAACTAAGGATGAAGATTTACAAAAAAGTTTAGCTAATAATTCCAATAAAATTTTAGAAGAAATAGTTGATGTGGCTGATGATGTCTTAACAGACGACCTTGATGGAGAAGTGATTGAAACGACTACAAAATTTGAGTTTAATTTAGGGTTTGCTAAAGTCAGTCGAAGTATAAAAAAACTAAATAAGTAATAAATGAAAGAAATGAGTCAAAAAGTTGTAACCATAGGTTTAGGATATATAGGTTTACCAACCTCTGCTTTAATTGCTAATGGAGGGATAGAAGTTTGTGGGGTGGACGTAAACCCCAAGGTTGTAGAAACGATTAATCAAGGCAAAATACATATTGTAGAACCCGAATTGGATAAATCCGTTGAGAAAGCTGTAAAATCAGGTTTGTTAAAAGCAACGACTGAAGCGGTAGAGGCAGACACTTATTTGATAGTTGTGCCTACTCCATTTAAAGAAAAAAATGAGCCGGATATATCGTATGTAGAGGCTGCAACAAAAGGTATTATTCCTTTATTAAAAGAAGGTGATTTGTATATCATAGAATCGACCTCGCCTGTTGGGACAACCGAAAAGATGATGCGTCTTATTTATCAGGAGCGACCTGAGTTGCAAGATAAATTGTATGTGGCTTATTGTCCTGAAAGGGTTTTGCCCGGTAACGTGATACATGAGCTAGTATATAACGACAGGGTTATTGGTGGGGTAAATGAAGCTTCTACGGAAAAAGCAATTGAATTTTACAGTCAGTTTGTAAAAGGAGAGTTGCATAGAACAAATGCAAGAACGGCAGAGATGTGTAAATTGACTGAGAACTCATCGCGAGATGTGCAAATTGCATTTGCCAATGAGTTGTCTTTAATCTGCGATAAAGCAGATATTAATGTTTGGGAGCTTATCAATTTAGCGAATAAACATCCAAGAGTTAATATTTTACAACCCGGCTGTGGTGTAGGCGGACATTGTATTGCCGTTGATCCTTATTTTATTGTGGCTGATTTTCCTGTGGAATCTCAGATTATAGGTAAAGCAAGGGAAATCAACAATTATAAATCGTTTTGGGTCGCCGAAAAAATTAAAAATGCAAAATTAGAGTTTCATCTAAGAAATGGTAGAAAACCCAGAGTGGCTTTAATGGGTTTAGCGTTTAAGCCGGATATTGACGATTTAAGAGAGTCTCCGGCTAAATATATCGTAAATAAAGTGCTACAAAACGATAGTAACGGAGAATACTTTATTGTTGAGCCTAATATTGAAGATCATAATGTATTTAAGCTCACAGATTATCAAAAAGCTATCGAAGAAGCTGATATTATAGCTTTTTTGGTAGCTCATAAAGAGTTTAAAGGTGTTGAAATAAAAGAGGATAAAATAGTGTTGGATTTTTGTGGGATAAGGAAATAGTTATTTTAATGATAAACGGGATTTTTCTTATGTTGAATATTGTTTCAAAAATAGGTTAGAAATAATACAAATGACAGATTTAAAAAAACAAGCTATAGGTGGTGTGAAATGGACATCATTATCAACAGGAGTTAGAGCTATTTTGCAATTTGTCGTGTTACTTGTACTTGCACGTTTTTTAAGTGCTGAAGATTTTGGACTGGTTGCGATTGTTATGGTAGTTATAGGCTTTTCTCAATTATTTATGGATATGGGGATTAGTAATGCTATAATCCATAAGAAAGTTATATCAGAAATACAATTATCTAGTCTTTATTGGTTAAATATTTTTTCAGGAACAATCATAACTTTTATTGTGTATGTTATAGCACCTTATGTCGCAATATTTTATAATGAAAAAGAAATTATACCATTGCTACAATTACTATCTTTTTCATTTATAATAAATTCCATAGGTAATCAGTACCGCATATTATTAAGAAAAGAGTTGAAGTTTGATCTTTTAGCAAAAATAGAAGTGCTTTCAGGGGTTGCCTCTTTTTTGTGTGCTATAATACTAGCGATGAATGATTTCGGGGCATATAGTCTTATTTTTTCAACTTTGGCAAGTACAATTTCCGCAAATACTATTCTTTTAATAATAGGTTTAAAGTTACATAAACCCCAATTTGTTTTTAATCATAAAGAAATAAAAGATTTTTTAACATTTGGTTTGTATCAAATGGGACAAAATTCAATTGTTTATTTTAATAGTCAATTTGATGTAATTTTAATAGGAAAACTTTTAGGTACAGAGGCACTAGGAGTTTATAATTTAACAAAGCAATTAGTTATGAGACCTACACAAGTTGTAAATCCTATAATTATGAATGTTTCATTTCCTGTTATGGCAAAAGTACAAGACGATATAAATAAGTTAAAGTCTATTTATTTAAGAATTTTAAAAACGTTATCTTTTATTGTATTTCCTATATATATATTCTTCTTTATATCGGCTCCTTTTTTAATACCTTTTTTATTTGACGAAAAATGGAATAATGCAATAGGGGTATTTCAGATATTATCAATTTATGCATTAATTAGAGCGATATCAAGTCCAGCAGGTTCATTACTGTTATCAAAAGGAAGAGCAGATATTGGTTTCTATTGGAGTTTAGCAGGTTTCTTTGCTCTCCCAATTTCAATATACATTGGAAGTTCCTATAATATTGAGGGGGTTGCTTTTTCATTACTAATATATCAACTTGTTTTCTTTTATTTTAATTGGTTTTTTATAGTTAATAAAATGTGTCAAGCTAAATTTTATGAATACCTTTATAGCATGGCTAGTCCTTTGATTATAAGTGCTCTATCTGCTCTTATAGCAGTGTTAGGTTTGAAGTTGATAGATGTAAATATAAGCAGTGTAAGTACATTAGTGTTAATTTCTATTGGATTTATATCTTATAGCTCAATATCATTTTATTTTAATAAGGATTTTAAGAAAATTATTCTTCAAAGAGGGAAGATATGAAAAAGAAATATAAAATCTCAATTTTGGGTGGTTATGGATTGAAAAATTTTGGTGATGATGCTCTTATGTATGTGATATATAAAAATATGAAGAAAATATATACAGATAGTCAGATATCATTTATATGTACTAATTCATCATATTTAAAAAATATAGTAAATGATTGTGATATTATAAGTTTGGAGGAAAAAGATTCTGTAAATACAAATATTTTAGTTTATGGAGGAGGTACTCAATTTTATTCTTTTAAAAGTAAACCTAATATATATGAGAGAGTTCTTTTGATTATAAAAGACCCTTTAAATATTCATAAGAGAATAATAAAGAAAGTCTTTAAAAGAAAAAAAAAAGATATCTATGAAGATAAAAAAATTTGTGCTTTAGGAATTGGAGTAGGACCTTTTTTGAAACATTCTAATAAGTGTATTGAACAAGAAACAAGAGAATTATTTAAAAAAATGGATTATATTTCTGTTCGGGATACATTTAGTGTCAATAAATGTAAAGAATGGGGTTTGGAAAAAGTAAAACATCATGCTGATTTATGTTATTTGATGGATAATGAATTTAGATTAAAAAAAAAAGATTCTATAAATAATATAGGTATTATTGTGAGAGATTGGAATCAAACTGTAGAAGGCTCTACTTATTATGATAAAATCTTTTTACTTTTAGATTTGCTTAAAGAAGAGGGGTATAATGTTGATATTATAATATTTTCAAAGAAAAGAGATTTATATTGGTCTCAAAAACTTAAAGAAAAAGATAATGTTTTATATTGGGATCCTGATATTGATTCAATCAAAAATTTTATTTTATCTTTAAATAATTATGATTTATTTATTACTGCAAGATATCATGGAGCAGTATTTTCAACAATATTAGGAAAACCATTTATTTCAATAGAAGTGGAACAAAAATTAAAATTAATTTCATTGATTTATAATAAATCTTCAAGAAATTGGACTTTTCCTTTTAATGTAAATGAGTGTTTAGATTATGTAAGAACTATTGATTCTAATTATTTAGATTGTGTTAATAATGTAATAAAAGAAAATAAAAATCAAAAGAAGCTTGCAAATGAAATGATAAAAACTTTTGTAGAGTATATAACTATGTGAAATATGAAGATAAGAACACTTGTAGATCGAATTTTATATTATATAATTTATTTATTAGATTTTATAATTCCTAAAAATAATAGACAATTTCTTTTTGCATCAAATGGTAGGAAAATATTTACTGGTAATGCGAAAAAGCTGTATTTAGATTTGAAAATTTATGATAACCTTATTATTTCGTTTACGCAAAAAGAATTATCTGAAGATGTAAATTACATTAATTTAAGAACTATTAAGGGTATAATATATTTTTTAAGAACAAAATATTTGATTGGTACACATGGGGTAGCAGATTTTTTATACCCTTTTTCAAAAAGGAAAATTTTTGTACAAACATGGCATGGCTCTCCTCTGAAGAAAATGGGTTTGTGTGAGGCGAGTAGAAGCAATAAAACTATAAAGGAAATAAAAAAAGCTACAGCTAAAATTGATTATTTATTATCGAGCTCAGAGATGGTAACGTCCAGTTTAATAAGATGTTTTGGGATAGATGAAGACAAAGTACTAAATATTGGTTATCCAAGAAATGATAACTTAATTAATTATAAGAAAAACAATAGTCTGTCAAAAAAATATGATAATAAAAAAATAATATTGTACGCACCTACTTTTAGAGATTGGACAGACGTAAAGCTATTCCCCTTTAGTGATTTGGATTTTAATCATTTAGATAAAACCCTTTCCAAAAATAATGCAGTTATTCTAGTACGTAGCCATATCAACGATCAGTGTTCAGAAATAAAAACAAGTGATTCTATCATACAATTTGGTATTGATAAATGTCAAGATGTAAATGAAATTCTCGGAGAAGTAGATCTGTTAATAACAGATTACTCTTCAATATATTTCGATTTTCTCTTATTGGATAGACCAACCATTTTTCTTCCGTACGATTTAGAAGAGTATATAGATAAAAGAGGCTTTTTGTATGATGGATACTCTGAATTAATGGTGGGTGATAAAGTTTTCACTTATAAAGAGTTTGTGGATAGTTTGGTGTTCAATCTAAATAACGATAAATATAAATCAAAACGTAAGATAATAAATACTTTGTTTAATAGTAATCAGTCAAATAATACTGCTCAAAAATTAGTTAATATATTAGGTGTAGATATATGAAAGGATTATTACAATTAATAATATCTAAGTATTTTTCATGGAAACTTAAATTTTATTTTAATAATTGTTTTGATAAAATATCAAAATACTATGAAGTTGAGGGGCAAATTCATTTTTTTAAGAGTCCTAAGGTTAAAATTATTTTGAGAGGGACGGATACCGCAACGAAAAAAGAAGTTTATCATCAAGAGATTTACCTATGTAAGGATTTTGTATTTTATTTTAAAGCTAAACATAATCAAAGAGTACAATTTGAATTAATACTTAAAAATAAAGGCACTTATGTAAAATATTTATTCTTTATTTCCAATAAAGAAGGGAATTATTTACCTCATAATCAAATTGCACATGCAATGGGACAAATTGATAATCTGTTATATACTAATTCATACGATGCTTTTCTTAAAAATTACCATAATGGATTTCGGATTTTTGAAGTAGATATTCAAGTAACAAAGGATAATGAAGTAATACTTTTTCATGATTTAAAAGATTATGTAGGAACTAGATGGATACATAATGAGATTAAATCTCTAGAAAAAAAAGAGGTGCTGAAGTTTAAATATGATAATAAATACTCTGTTTTAACACTTAATGATTTAATTGTGTTGTTAAAAAAATATACTGATGTTTATTTCATATTAGATATGAAACCTCTTTCTAAAAAGTTAACTGTATTTGAAAGAATATTCAATATATATAAAAAACAAGCTCCCTATATTGAAGACAACTTTATAAAGAAAATTGAATTAATATTTTTTCAAAAAAATAAAAAAACAACGGAAGATATTGTTTTAAAGAATATAATACGAAATCTAAAAAATGATACAAATTCGTTAAATCGAATTATTCCACAAACACATATAGATAACTTAAATATAATCTATAAATATTATGATTTTCCACTAAAAATTTGGAGGGATAATCATGATTCTTATAAAAATGATATAAAATTGGCGTCAAAAAATCAGATATATAATTATTCGAGAAATTATTTAAAATTTTCAACGGCAGAAAAAATAAATACCAAGATTAAATATTATTTTTACAATGTTAGTGATTTGAATCAAATCTCAGGGTATATGAATATTGGTTTTTTTACAGATAAGAGGATACATAAATGAAAAAAGTTATTACATACGGTAGTTATGACCTTTTACATTGGGGACATATCAATTTGTTGAAGAGAGCAAGGGCTCTAGGGGATCACCTAACGGTAGTTCTATCTTCAGATAATTTTAATTTAAAAAAACACAAAACCTCATATTATAGCTATGAAGAGCGAAAACTAATCTTGGAAGCTGTAAGATATGTAGATTGTGTAATACCTGAAAACAATTGGGAGCAAAAAATTGATGATATAAAAGATAACAATATTGATATATTTGTTATGGGAGATGATTGGAAGGGAAAATTTGATTTTTTAAAACCATATTGTGAAGTAATATATCTGGAAAGAACAAATGGAATATCAACCAGTAAAATTAAAAGTGATTTATCTAGCGGGAAGATATGAAAATAGGAATTGTAACAACTTGGTTTGAGCGTGGAGCAGCATATGTTTCCAAACAGTATGAAGAGTTATTAAACGATAAACACGAAGTATATATTTATGCAAGGGGAGGAGAAGAATATGCTGTAGGAGACCCTGTTTGGGATAGAGAAAACGTGTATTGGGGTAAAAAATATCCTATGCCTGTTTCTCCAACATATGTTGATAAAAAAGACTTTATTAGATGGTTACAAGAGAAATCAATTGAAACGGTACTGTTTAATGAGCAGGATTGGTGGCAGACAATATTAATTTGCAAAAAGTTTGGGGTTAAAACAGGAGGGTATATAGATTATTATACAGAATCAACTGTAAAACTTTTTGATTCTTACGACTTTTTGCTTTGCAATACAAAAAGGCATTATTCTGTTTTCTCAAATCACCCCCAATGTTATTATATTCCATGGGGAACAGATGTTGGTTTATTTGCACCAAAAAAATCCAACAATGAGGTGTTGACTTATTTTCATTCTGCAGGGATGAATCCTCATAGAAAAGGTACAGATTTGGTTATAAAAGCATTTGATATACTAGCAAGAGAGTATTCAGATATGAAACTTATTATTCACACTCAAGCAAAAATACATCAATATTTTCCAAATTTAAAAGATGTCGTAAATAGATTAATAAGAACAAATCAACTAGAAATAATAGAAAAAACTATTGGAGCACCCGGACTTTATTATTTAGGAGATGTATATGTATATCCATCAAGGTTAGAAGGTATAGGGTTAACAATGGCAGAGGCATTGTCATGCGGATTACCTCTAATTAGTTCAGATAACCCTCCAATGAATGAATTTAAAACAAGGTATTCTGCTTTTGCAAAAATAGATAAATTTTCAAGGCGTGGTGACAATTATTATTGGCCAGAGTGTGAGGTGAATATTGATGACTTGAAAAATAAAATGCAATATTTTATTATAAATAAATCACAGATAGATGATATAAAAAGAAGGACAAGAGAAGAATCGATTGATAAATTTAATTGGAAAAATAATAAGAAAACCATTAATCAAATTTTCTTAGAATCTAAGATTATACCATTAAAAGAAGAGACCATTAAATTAATTAATAAAACAGATAACTCAAGATTCCCATATATTACTAAATTTACATTAGTGTACAAGCACTTATATAAATTTATAAAATTATTAAGGTAAATAAGATTATGACACTGTCTATACTTGAAAGTTATTTACTGTATATAAGTTCTTTTATATTAGCATCTATTTTTGCTACTTTTTTTGCTAGAAGTAAGGGAATTCTCAAATTCATATTTCTAATTCTGGCAATATCAGGGCCCTCTTTAGTAGCTGCAGTGCGTCATTTAACTGTGGGAACAGATTATCAATATTATGTGTATCATATTTTAGAAATTCAATCTAAGGCTAATTCTGTTTCAGATTTAGCATTATTAGATTCAAAATTTGAGTTAGGCTTTAATTTTATTATTTATATATTCTCTAGCTTTGTTGATTATTATCCTGTAATTGTTTTTTATATCTATGCATTAATAGCTCTTTGTATTCTATTGGCATTGGATAAATTAGTTCATAAGAGATATGTTGGTTTAGGTTTCTTTTTTTATTTAAGTATATTTTGGCTCTTTGCCTATAATGGTTTAAGACAATCTATGGCAGCTACAATTTTATTTTTTTCATTATATTATATCAAGAAAAGAAAATTGTGGCATTTTTTATTGGTTATCATACTTGCTATGTCTTTTCATAAGACTGCAATAATATTTTTTCCGGTCTATTTTTTATTTAATATAAAAGACCTAAAAAGAGAAAAGATATATTTATTTATTTCTATTATTGGAGTATTATTTGTCGCATTATTTCTCAGGGAATCAAGTTCTCTTATAGGAATGGATAGATATTTAGATAGTAAATATGCTCAGATATCAGAAGAGGGAAAGATTATGGCTTTTTTAAAGATTATTCAATCTATAGCTTTGTTATTCCCTTTCTTTTTATGGAGAGACAAACTCGTGAAAGCCAATTATACAAATAGGTTATATTACAATATATTATATTTATTTATTTTCGTTAAAGTTTTGTCTTTTCAAATCACTATTGCATCAAGATTTGCTTTCTATTTTGAAGTTGTAACTATCCCCCTTGCTCTTCAAATGATTCAACTGGTAAAACAAAGAAGTGAGTTTATAAATGTTTTTTATATTTATGCTTATTTTGTAATCTATAAATTTATATACATATATATGGAGAGTGGTCAAGTTATACCATATATTTTTATGAAAGGGTTATTTGAATGAAAAAGAGTAAAAGACTATTAGTTATTTGTCCTACTTTATCAGATAAAGGTTTAGCTGCATCTTTTAGGTTAATACATCTTTTAGATCATTTTTTAAGCGAAGGTGTTTATATTACAGCTTATGTATTGGATTCAGATATTTCTAGTGTCTTAAAAAATGTAAAATATGGTAAACATCTAGCAATACATACAGTTTATCAGAGAAATGGTATTTACTATAAGATAAGAAATAGATTGTTTGGAGTTCCTGATTCTATGATTTTTTGGGGGAATAAAGCAAAGCAAGAAGTTTTGAGGAGTTATAAACCAGATAGTTTTGATGCGGTATTTACATCGTCCCCTCCTCATAGTTTACAAGTTGTTGGTATGAAAATATCAAAAGCTTTTAATATTCCTCATTTTACAGATTTTAGAGATGATTGGATGGATAGTCATAGATTAAGACATATGACACCATTGCATAGATATCTATCTAAGAAAGCTGAATACAATGTGTTAGAACACTCAGCACTAATTACACATGCCATTCCTTTTGTTGCAGAATCATGGAAAATTAAATACAAACGATTTAGTGAAAAAATCCATTCGTTAACGAATGGATACCCTAATAGTGTTTTAAATTACAAAACCAATAATAAAACAATTTCTTACCCGAAGAATACAATTGTATATTTGGGAGGTGCTTATGGTAATTTTGTGATAGAAAAATTTACAAAGTTAAGAGAAGAGTTAATTAAATCAGGTTTATCTGAAAAATGGATGATAATAACAGGAGGTCCATTTGAAATTCCATTTAAAGAAGATGAGGTATGGGTGCATTATGGAAATGTCTCGCAAGATAAAGTATATAATTATCTATATAATGGGAATATACATATATCACTTTTGCCTCCAGGGGATTTGCGTCCAAGTAGAACGATTCCTTTAAAATTATATACCCAGATTACGACTAAGGGAGTGTGTGTATTTATAGGAAATGAAGGAGCAACAACCGATTTGTTTAAGAATATTGAAGGCGTTTATTTTTTTGATAATAATGGTTGGGATAAATTAATACCATTTATTCAAAACGATGAACAAAAATTTACCAAAGAATATAAAAGAGAGAATATAGATGTTTTTAATTATAAGTTGATAAGTAAAAAATTATTAGCTTATATAGATAAAGAGCTTTAGCTTTATTTTAACAGAAACTTTTACTAAAAGAAATAAACGATGAGAAAGTTTTTTTTATTACAACATACAACAACTCCTTACAGAACAGAACTTTTTAATAAAATATATAAAGAGGCAATGGATAAAGGTATCGATTTTACCTTTATCTATTATAGAAAAATGGCCGGAGATAGAACGTGGATATTTAACCCGGACATTATGACGCACAAATATAAAGTTTTGAATAGTTTTGAGCTATTTATAAAAAAATACCCTTTGTATTTTTCCTTTAAGTTAATGAAATCTATTTTAAAGAACCCGAAAACTGAATTAATATTGGGTATTAGCTGGAATGATTTTAATATCTTCATCATTGTTCTTTTAAAAAGGTTAGGTATTATTAAAAACAAGATACACTTTTGGTCAGAGGCTAATTACATGGATAAAAAAGGATCTATTGATGATAGTAAAAAATATAAATTAAGGAAGTTCGTTTTTGATACTGCTGATGGTAAGATAATTATACCTGGGGAAATTGCAAAAATTACATTAAAAAAATACTGGGGAGTTGATAAACCTTTAGTTTATCTTCCAAATACAGTTGACATCAATTATAATAAAATATCCAAAAAATCACTGTCAGAAAACTTAATTAATATATTACTTGTTGCACGGCTAGACGAATCAATAAAAGGTATATTAAACTTTTTAGAAAGTATCGATATAAATGATTTAAAGAAAACAAAAATCTATATTGCAGGTGATGGAAAAGACCATAAGTTATACGATAAATATATTTTAGATAATGGCTTATCGGAATACGTTATGTTGTTGGGAAATTTGGATAGAGATGAGTTGCTAACGTATTATAAAGGGTGTGATTTGTTTTTATTACCATCTTTCTCTGATTCGAATCCGTTATCTATAATTGAAGCTTTATTTGCAGGTAAAGCAATTTTAATTTCAGATAGATGTGGTAATAAATTTGAGGTGTTAAAGAGTGGAGTTAATGGTTATTGTTTTAACCCTTTTGATAAGAAGGATATAAATCAAAAGTTTAAAGATATAGTTTCTAGAAAAGATGATTTAGAAATTATGGGAGATGAAAGTTATAAAATTGCTCAAAAAGAATTCGATTTAGGCAATAATGTTAAAAGATTCTTAGAAAATATATAAATAGGTTTATATGAAAAAAATATTTATAAATGGAATGAACTCCAAAACAGCAGGAGGAAAGAGTATTCTAAGTAATTTTTTAACATTATTATCTAAGAGAAAAAATTCAAACAATGTTTACTACATATTAACTCCCAATTATAATGAATATAAACATTATAATGATGAAAATATTAATATAATTGATATAAGTAATTTGTATAAAAAAAGTATATTTTCTCCCTTTACAACTATTTTTATCTTGCCTAATTTAATTAAAAAACTTGGAATTAATCTTGTTTTCAATCTTTCAGATATTCCAATACCAACAAAGGTGAAACAAATATTTCTTTTTGATTGGTCTTATGCGGTGTATCCAGAAAGTAAAGTTTGGAAAATGATGGATATGAAAAGTTTTTTAGTAAGAAAAACCAAATTAAATTTATTCAAAAGATACATAAAGTATTCTGAGTTAGTTATTGCTCAGACCGAAACTATGAAAGATAAGTTAGAGGGAATATATAATTTAAAAAATATTAAAGTCATCCCTAATGCTGTTTCTTTAGAGAACCTGAGTATAAAAGAGAATTTTGATTTTTCTTTACCTACAGGAGTAAAACTTTTATACTTATCTTACTATTATCCTCATAAGAATATAGAGATTTTACTTCCTTTAGCCAAAAGGATAAAAGAAAAAAAGTTAGATTATAAATTAGTTATCACAATAGATGAAAAGCAACATAAAAATGCAAAAAAACTTTTAGATGATATATCTAAGAAAAAGCTCGACAAAATTATTGTAAACATAGGCTCTGTTGAGATGACATATGTACCATCATTATACACTCAATGTGATGGTTTGTTAATGCCTACTTTATTAGAATCATTTTCTGGGACTTATGTGGAGGCTATGTTTCATAAGCTTCCTATTTTTACAAGTAATTTTGATTTTGCTAAAGATGTTTGTAAGGATGCTGGTACTTACTTTGACCCTTACAATGAAGAAGATATTTTAGAAAAGGTTGAATCTTTATATTCTAACAATAAATTAAAAGATAAAAAGGTAGAGAGGGGGACTGAAATTTTGTCTGAGCTATTGACTTGGGAAGAAGTTGTAATCGAATATGAAAAATTGATAAATAGAGTTTTAAATGAAAAATAAGCAAGAATATACTATCTGCACCAACTGTGTCATGGACACAACAGACTCCAAAATAACTTTTGATGAGAAGGGAGTCTGCGACCATTGTAACACCTATTACACTAAAATATTGCCCCATTGGCATACCGACGAGCGAGGCGACAAAGCCCTGTCTCAGTTGGTAGAACAAATTAAAAAGCAGGGCAAGGGTAAGGAGTTCGATTGCATTATGGGTATGAGCGGAGGAATAGACAGCTCTTACCTTTTGTAT
>PDWI01007226.1_pt1 | contig 13603 bp, 7 predicted proteins | sample 1430891 | NCBI WGS metagenome assembly PDWI01 (sample SAMN01162508, study PRJNA174530) | Oral metagenome, whole genome shotgun sequencing project. | biome: Marine environment; feature: Marine mammal; material: Swab sample of the gingival sulcus; isolation source: swab sample of gingival sulcus...
AGTTGACGGATTTACTCCCGAGCAACGTTTCTTTATTGCTTACGCTACTGTTTGGGCAGGAAATATTCGTCCACAAGAGATACTTAACTTAACAAAAACCGACCCACATTCATTGGGAGAATGGCGTGTAAATGGAACTTTACCTCAAATAGATGCTTGGTATCAAGCGTTTGATGTAAAAAAAGAGGATAAATTGTATATTCCAAAAGACAAAAGAGCTGTTATTTGGTAAGTCATAATAACGGAAACAAAATAAAAAATCTCAATCTATATAGATTGGGATTTTTTTATGGTTCAAGATAATTTTAGAGATTAATTATCTTTATAAGTTATTTTGTATTGGATATTCTAAACTATCTAATTGCTTTTTTATAGGTGCTATAAATTTGATATAATCTGGTTTTAAACTCTCTTTTATGGGTTTTGCAGCCGGTAATTTCTGTTTTAATGGATCTACTTGAACTCCATTTTTCCAAAATCGGTAACAAACATGAGGACCTGAGGTGTTGCCCGTCATACCAACATAACCAATAACATCTCCCTGTTTTACTACGTCACCCACTTTAACTGCTCTTCTACTCATATGTAAATACTGAGTTGTGTAAGTACTGTTATGACGGATTTTTACATAATTTCCATTACCTCCTTTTCTACGAGATTCAATAACAACCCCATTGGCTGTTGCATAAATCTTTGTACCAACCGGTGCAGCAAAATCAGTTCCTTTATGCGGTTTTATTTTATTTCCATAATATGCAATTCTTCTTCTTAAATTATATCTAGATGAAAGTCTTCCAAATTTTACCGGCATTTTAAGAAATTGACGACGCAAATTAACTCCTTGCTCATCAAAATAATCTGACGTTTTAAGTGCTGAATCTACAACATATCTGAAAGCATAAAAAGATTTACCACCATGCTCAAAGTAAGCTGCTTTTATCTCTCCTATTCCTACCGGAACTGTATCATTTATGTAGAATTGCTCGTAAATTAATTTGAATTTATCATTTTCTAGAAGTCTTGAAAAGTCAATTGTCCAAGCATAAATATCATCTGCCATTTTAAAAGTTAAGAGAGGACTTAATTCTTGATTTTCTATAGTTTCCGAAAGGCTCGTTGTTATTATTCCGGAGGCTGTTTTCATTTCAGTTCTTACTGCTTTTTTGTGAGTATAAGCAACTGGAATAGAGTCTTTAAAGTCAACAATTGTATGTCTTATTTTTGAATGTTCATAAATAAAAACCTGTGCTTGTTCGGTAGAATCTTTTTTTGCTAAAATGGTATAAGGAACACCTATTCTTATTTTCCGAATATTAAAAGAGTCCTTTGTATTATTGATAATTTCCAATATTTTAGGATATTTGACATGATGTCTGTCGAGAATTTCACCAAAAGTTTCTCCTGATTTAATAGTGTCATGTATTACTTTGTAATCATTTAGGTTAAAGCCAAATTCCTCAATTACTTTGCCTTTTGTTAGTCCATCTGTTGAAGTTTCTTCTATCTTGTTATTTTTACAAGAAAACAAGACTGCAATCAAAACTGTAAATGTTATTATTTTTTTCAATGTTCTCAATTTTATATCTTTTTGATTCAAGGTGTCAAATTTACAATTTAATTTATAACAAAACCAATTTAAAAATGTTTGTTACTTCTGCTTTTTGTAAAAATAGGCTCAAAATATTTTGAACACTTTATTTTATTAATTTTCAAGAAAAAAGCATTTCTTAGGATGAAACTGTTGAAAACTTAGAGAGATATTTTTTTGAAAAAGTGGGAAAAACAACTACTTTTATCGTTGGGAATTTTATTCTTTCTATAATCTATCAAAAACAGCATAAGTATATGAAAAAGAAATTTGTACATATCCACGTTCACTCTAACTATTCGGTGTTGGACGGAATGTCAAGCATTTCAGGATTGGTTGAGAAAACCATTGAGGACGGAATGAACTGCGTTGCTCTCACAGACCACGGAAATATGTTTGGTGCAAAAGAGTTTTTCGATTATGCTGAAAAGAAAAATGGAAAAGTCAGAGGCTCTATCGCTACATTAGAAAAGAAACTTTCAGATGAAAATATAGACCCAAACGAAAAAAAAGAGATTGAAGAAGAAATCGCCTTACTCAAAGAGAAGATTTTCAAGCCGATTTTTGGTGCAGAGGTATATTTGGCACGACGCACTCGATTCGATAAAAAGTTAAAAGAAGATAGAAGTGGTTATCACTTGGTTCTTTTGGCAAAAAATGAAATCGGATATAAAAATCTAAGTAGAATTGTCTCTTTAGGTTACATTGACGGATTTTACTACCGTCCGAGAATAGACCGAGAACTACTTGAGAAGTATCACGAAGGAATTATTGCTTCTTCAGCATGCTTAGGAGGAGAAATTCATAAATTGATTGAGGCAGGAGATATTGCTAAAGCAGAGGAAGCAGTTAATTGGTACAAAAGCATTTTTGGTGATGACTATTACCTCGAATTACAACGTCACAAAACCAATAAATTACGAGCAGATAGAACCACTTATTTTAAGCAAGAAGAACAGAACAAAATTTTAATTGAGTTGGCTCGTAAAACCAATACAAAATTAGTGGCGACCAATGATGTGCATTTTGTTAGAGAAGAACACGCAGATGCTCACGAACATCTAATCTGTTTAAGTACAGGAAAAGATTTGGAAGATGAAACACGAATGCGATATACCAAACAAGAGTGGTTAAAGTCGCCGGAAGAGATGCACGAGATATTTCAAGATATTCCCGAAGCAATAGAAAACACATTGGAAATTGCCAACAAAGTGGAACATATCAAGCTGAAATCTCCTGCGATAATGCCACAGTTTGAAATTCCAACTGAATTTGGCACAGAAGAAGAATATCGACAAAAATACTCTGAGAAAGATTTGATAGAGGAATTTGGAGAGAAGGCTTTTGAGCGTATGGGTGGTTATGATAAAGTGATTAGAATCAAATTAGAGGCTGATTATTTAACAAAAATAACCTATGAAGGTGCTCACAAAAGATATGGAAAAGAATTATCACCCGACACCAAGGAACGTATTGATTTTGAGCTGGATGTAATGAAAAAAATGGGTTTTCCCGGCTACTTCCTTATTGTACAGGATTTTATACAAGCAGCTCGTGATATGGACATTGCCGTAGGGCCGGGACGTGGTTCGGCAGCAGGTTCAGCAGTAGCCTACTGCTTGTGGATTACCAATATCGACCCCATTGCTTACGACTTGCTTTTTGAGCGTTTCTTAAATCCTGACCGTGTCTCATTGCCCGATATTGACATTGACTTTGAAGACGATAAACGTGGGCAAATTATGCGTTGGGTAACACAAAAATATGGTAAAGAGCGTGTTGCTAATATCGTTACTTACGGAACAATGGGCACAAAATCTGCTATTAAAGATGTGGCTCGTGTGCAACGATTACCACTTCCCGAAGCAGAAAGATTGACCAAATTAATTCCCAATAAGTTTCCGGAAGAGAATGGTAAAAAGATAAAGGTCAATGTTGGCAATTGTGTCAGAAAAGTACCGGAATTGCAAGAAGCATCAAATTCTGATGATGTAAAAGTCAAAAATACCTTGAAATATGCAGAGATGTTGGAAGGTACAGTTCGACAAACAGGGGTTCACGCCTGTGGCTTGATTATCGGTTCGGAAGATTTGATAAACCTTGTGCCATTAAGCACTGCTACCGACAAAGAGACAAAAGAGGAAAAGGTAATTACCCAATTTGAGGGAAAAGTGATTGAAGATGTTGGATTAGTAAAAATGGACTTTCTCGGATTAAAAACGTTATCTATTATCAAAGATGCCATTGAGATAATTAGAAAAACCAAAGGCATTGAAATAGATATCGACACCATTCCGTACGATGATGAAAAAACATACGAACTCTTTAGTAATGGAAATACGGTAGGTGTTTTCCAGTTTGAATCGGCAGGAATGCAAAAATACTTAAAAGAGTTAAAGCCCAGTAAATTTGAGGATTTGATTGCGATGAATGCTCTCTACCGTCCGGGTCCGATGGAATATATTCCTCAATTTGTAAGAAGAAAACACGGTGAAGAGCCTATTAACTACGATTTGCCCATAATGGAAAATCGTTTGAAAGAAACTTACGGAATTACTGTTTATCAAGAGCAGGTCATGCTTTTGAGTCGTGATATAGCCGGATTTACACGTGGTCAATCCGACGAGTTGCGTAAAGCGATGGGTAAAAAGTTAGAAGATAAAATGGCTAGCTTGAAAATCAAATTTATGGAAGGAGCATTAAAGAATGGCTTTAAGGATAAAAAAATATTAGAAAAGGTTTGGGGTGATTGGGCAAGTTTTGCAAAATATGCTTTTAATAAATCACACGCTACTTGTTATTCGCAAGTAGCTTACCAAACAGCCTATCTCAAAGCACACTATCCATCCGAGTTTTTAGCAGCCAACCTCAACCGAAGCAAAGATGATATTACTGAAATCGGTAAATTAATGGACGAATGTAAAAATTTAGGCATCAATGTGCTTGGGCCTAATGTAAATATGAGTGATTTGAAATTCTCGGTAGATAAAAACAATGATATTCGTTTCGGATTGGGTGGTATTAAGAATGTGGGAGAAGGTGCCGTAGAAGTCATTATTACAGAGCGAGATAATAATGGGAAATTTGAAGGAATTTTTGATTTTGTAGAACGTGTAGATACCACCACTTGCAACAAGAAAAACATTGAAAGTTTAGCTTATGCAGGAGCATTTGACGACTTTACAGATATAAAAAGAGAACAGTTTTTTGCTATCAACAGCAAAGAGGAATTAGTAGTAGATGCGTTGATAAAATATGGTACACTTTTCCGTCAAGATGCTGCCTTTAACCAAAACTCACTTTTTGGAGATTTAAGTGATTCTGTTGCAGTGACCAAACCTGAGATTCCGGATGTTACGCCTTGGTCAAATCTTGCAAGGCTCAATAGAGAAAGAGAAATGATTGCAATTTACCTTTCGGCACATCCAATGGACGAATATGAGTTTGAATTAACCAAGTTTTGTAATTCGCACACACAACAACTACAAGATTTATCACAATACCCATTAGGAAAAGGATTGGTCTTTGGTGGTATTGTTACGGCATTTAGAAACGGAACAACCAAGAATGGTAAACCGTACGGAATGATAACTATCGAGGATTACCACGGTTCGTATGAATTCCCACTATTTGGAAAAAATTACGAGAAATTTGGTATCTATATGATAAAAGATTTATCTTTAATGGTGCACACACTTGTTCACGAACGTGGTTCAGACCAACCTTGGTTCAAGCCGAAAGAGGGAGAAAGACCTGTTATTGAACTAAAATTGGTAAATATTATCCCAATGAAAGAGGTTAGAAAACAGATAAAACGAATCAAAATCAAATTCTATCTGCAAAAACTAACCAACGATATGTTTGAAGAATTTAAGGATTTAATTCATAATAACAAGGGTGATATTAACCTTTATCTTGATATTATAGATATAGAGACATTAGAGAAAGTAACACTCTTCTCACGCACCAAAAGAATATCAATGAACACAAAAGTTTATCAATATCTCAAATATGCCGAAGATAAAGGAGTTCTATCCTATACAGTCGAGAAATAATTAGAAGTATAAAAATAACCCTTACTTATTAAAACTCCACTTTTATAGGAAAACAATGATTGTTAATAGTTTAATTCCAATAGAATAATCTATAATACAAGGCAATTAAAAGCACAAATTGGAAAATGTTCTCTTTTTTTAACAAAAGTTAATTAAAAAGAACGCTATCTTTGTTGAAAATAAATTATTAATTTTTAAAGAATTAACTTATGAAATCAACGAAATTACTCACTATATTTTTTCTTACAGCAATATTATTTATCAATATTTCTTGTAGTAGTGAAGAACCTGTAAAAAAACGTTCTAATGCTCCGGATTTACCTCCTAAAGCATCTTTAATAATGGATTACAACAGTTTTTCTAACTCAAAAGATTCTGCAACAAACTCTAACAATATCATTGAAGCCACAACAATAACTAATGGAAAAAAATATGCTAACTTTGGATATGCAACACTCAATGTTCTTTTTTGGAATGGTGTACTAACTGTAAATTTGGCTGTTCCGGCTGCTGCATTTTCTGAAGCATTTAAACAAAATCCTAAATATCTTGGAAATTCAGAGTGGATTTGGTCTTATCAGGTTACAGTTAAGAATCAAAAATACAAAGCCAATCTACACGCTAAGTTGATAGGCAAAACTGATATTGAGTGGAAGATGTATTTAAGCAAAGAAGGTGAATATAAAGATTTCCTTTGGTATGAAGGCACGATGAATCGTAATTACCAACAAATCGAATGGATAATATACCAGTCTCCTAATAATCCAACTCATTTCTTAACAGTCAATTATCAAAACGATAAAGCTTCAGGAAAACAAAGTATCCGTTACACAAAAGCAGAAGAAACAACTGGAACAGAGGCATCATATATCGAGCATGGCAACCTAACAAATGCTGATATGAATCGTTACTACACCATTTATTTACAAGACAAAGACAAACTCACAGAAATAGAATGGCATTATACCAATGGAAATGGACATGTTAGAGATAAAGTTCATTTTAAAGATACAAAATGGCATTGTTGGAATGAACGACACAAAGATATAGAGTGTAACTAAAACACTTGTAGAATTAAAAGACTTGTTGAGTAGCAAGTCTTTTTTTATATTTTATAGGAATTAGCCATTAGATTATTTAACCTCGAATGAGAAATTTATAAGTTATCAATTTACCCACAAAAGCAACATGTTCCCATTGAATCCTATAACATTGACATATCATTGTCGTTTGCACAGAAAATAAAAATCTTGTTAAGAACAATAAACTTATCTTACGAAATAAATATTTATCATTTTTATCTAATAGATTTTATGTATATTTGCATTTTGAAAAATAAATGAATTATGATAAAAAAAGTATTAACAATAGCTATTTTAATGATTGTGAGTTTATCTCTTACTGCTCAAAGTAGAAATAATGACACAACAAAAAACGTAAAAAAGTTACCTCTAATATATAGAGCAACAGCAGAATACGGACAGTCTGTAATGTATGGAAATCGATTTGTAACTTCTCCATATCACATAATACGTACAGGGGTTAATTTGGAACTTCCTATTCGTTACGGTATGGGAATACAAGTTGGATTAAAATATAGTTTTGTATTTGGAAACAAAGAAAAAAAATATGCTCATAATGGAAAAGCTAAATATAGTTACAATGGACATATGTTAGATATTCCTATTCATGCTACCTACACTCTACCTATCTTTTGGGGATTAAAAATATTTGCTTTTGCTGGTACTAATTTAAATATTGGTTTATCTCAAAACGAAACCATTAAGTTTACTCAAAAAAAAGTAGAAGGAATAACCAACCCACTTCCCTATCCTACTTCAGGTACGTATAGTGTATATCCTGATATCTACAACCGTTTTAACATACAATTAGGTGCAGGAGGTGGTTTGCAATGGAAGCAGTTCCGACTAAAAGGAGGATACGATTGGGGAATGAATGATTTATACAAGAATTCTGCAAAATCAGTAAAAATGAAAGGTTGGTATGCAGGCTTTGAGTATGAATTTTAATTAAATATCAATAACATATACATATTATAAGGAGTTGTTCGTATTTGAACAACTCCTTTTTTGACTTCATATTTGTTATTATTCAATAATTCCAAAGAATCAATATTTAGACTTTCACTATCAATCATTTTTTGGTATGATGTTCTATCATTGAGTCAATTACCGCAACAGCTGTTACATTGACAATACTTCTGACAGAACTTTCCACATCAAGAATATGAACAGGCTTATTTAACCCCATTTGTATAGGACCAATTGTTTCAGCCACTCCCATTTCCATCATCATTTTCTGAACAATATTGGCTGAATTAAGATTGGGAAAAATCAAAGTATTGACATCCATACCTTTAATTTTTGAGAATGGGAATTTATTATCTCTCAACTCCTTATTTAAGGCAAAATTGACTTGCATCTCTCCATCTACCAACATATCAGGATAATTTTCGTGTAAATGTTTTACCACTTTGTGCATTTTAGCAGGACTACCCGCTTTATCAGAGCCAAAATTAGAGTACGAAAGCAATGCCATTACCGGCTTCTGAGCAAAGAACTCTACAACTTCGTGGGTTAATGTAGCTACATCTATCAACGTATCAACTGAAGGATGTCTATTGAAAAGGGTATCTGCCAAGAAATAAGCACCACGTGGCGTATTCAAAATGTGCATTGCACCGATAGTATTTAATCCTTCTCGAACACCAATCACCGTTTTTGCTGCATCAACAGCATCTTCGTACTTGGTAATAACTCCCGTAATCAACGCATCAGCATCGCCCGTTTCCACCATCATCATACCAAAATAATTTCTTTCAAACATCTTCTCATTTGCCTCTTCACAAGTCATTCCCTCTCTTTTTCGTTTTTCGGTCAATACTTTGGCATAACGATGACGACGCTCTTCTTCTCTATCGTGACGAAGATTAACAATTTCTATTCCTGTTAAGTCAATTCCATTTTCAGCCGCAACATTGGCTATTTTTTCTTCATTACCTAAAAGAATAGGATAACAAATTCCCTCATTCAATGCTACTTGTGCGGCTTTAAGCATATTAATATGGTTCGATTCTGAGAATACAACACGTTTCGGATTCTCTTTTGCCATATTATAAATATCACGCAATAAGCGATGGTCAAGTCCCATTACTTTGTGAAGATACTCATCATATTTTTCCCAATCCTCTATCGGTTTGGTAGCTACTCCCGATTCCATTGCTGCTTTTGCTACTGCAGGTGCTACCGTTTCCAAAAGTCTAGGGTCTAATGGTTTAGGAATTATATAATCACGTCCAAAATTAATATTCTTCATTTTATAAGCAATATTAACCACATCGGGTACTGCCTTTTTTGCTAAATCCGCTAAAGCACGAACTGTAGCCAATTTCATCTCTTCGTTAATTTCCGTTGCTCCAACATCTAACGCCCCTCTAAAGATAAATGGAAATCCTAAAACATTATTAATTTGATTCGGGTGATCGGAACGTCCTGTGGCAAAAATAATATCTTTTCGTGCCGACATTGCTTTATCATACGAAATTTCAGGATTTGGGTTTGCCAAAGCAAAAACAATCGGATTTTCGTTCATACTCTGTACCATCTCCACAGTTAGCACATCTGCTACTGACAATCCCAAAAAAACATCAGCACCTCGCATTGCCTCTTCCAACGTTTTTAATTCCGTATCTCTTGCAAATTGTTTTTTTTGTTCGTTCAAATCTGTTCGACTTGTGGAAATAACCCCTTTTGAATCAAGCATTAAGATATTCTCTCTCTTGGCACCCAATGCCATATAAATTTTAGTACACGAATTAGCAGCTGCTCCTGCACCATTTACCACAATCTTAATATCTTCTATCTTTTTATTGTTCAACTCCAACGCATTCAACAATCCGGCTGCCGAAATAATCGCCGTACCGTGCTGGTCGTCGTGCATCACAGGAATATTTAACTCTTTTTTAAGCGTTTCCTCTATTTCAAAGCATTGAGGAGCCTTTATATCTTCCAAGTTAATACCACCAAAAGTAGGAGAAATGGCTTTTACCACTTCTATAAATTTCTTAGGGTCTTTCTCATCTACCTCAATATCAAAGACATCTACTCCTGCAAAAATCTTAAACAACAACCCTTTTCCCTCCATCACAGGCTTTCCGGCTACTGCCCCAATATCTCCCAATCCCAAAACTGCCGTTCCATTGGAAATAACTGCCACAAGATTACCTTTTAAGGTATAATCATAGGCTTTTTTCGGGTCTTTATTGATTTCAAGACAAGGCTCAGCAACTCCCGGAGAATATGCCAATGACAAATCTCTTTGAGAGCTATACGGTTTTGTTGGAACAACTTCCAGTTTTCCGGCTTTTCCTTTTGAGTGATATTCTAATGCCTCTTTTTTACTATATTGTGCCATATTACTATCTCTTTTTTAGTTAAAATTAGCACAAAGATAGCAAAAAAACACGAAACAGAAGTACTGAAGATTATATGAGAGCAAGTAAATAACAATAAATCAACTAAAATAAGAACAAAAAAATTATAGTTTAATTTTTGAAATCAGTTAAAAACAACAATTTCACACTTTAATATTTTTATATTGTGTATTATGCTCAAAAATATTAACAACCCCATTAAAACTGTTGATAAATTGTTGAAAAGATATTATTAGAAAGTTGAAAAAATATTAATAAGAAGTTCAAAACTAACATTCTGTGTTAATTCCAGACAAGTTTAAAGAAACTTTCAGTTTATTTTAAATCAAAACTCTTTTTATCTTCTGCCAAATAGGTGTTTTCAAAAACGGATTTAGCCTCTTCAAGATGCTTTTTCTTAGAACGATAACGAGTAGAATAGTGCCCTATGATTAAATTTTTAACATTGGCTTCTTTTGCTATTTTCGCTGCTTGTTCAGCAGTTGAATGCAATGTCTTTTTGGCTCTCAAACTTTCACTATTCAGAAAAGTGGCTTCGTGATACAGCCAATCAACATCTTTCACGATTGAAATAATCTTCTCATTATAAAGCGTATCCGAGCAGTAGGCATAACTTAAAGTGGGTGTTGGATCGGTTGTCAGTACGTGATTGGGAATGGTTTCTCCCTCTTCCGTTACAAAGTCTTCTCCTTTTTTAATACGATTGAGTTGCCAAACAGGGACTTGGTAAAAATCAACTTTCTCACGAATAATATGTCTCAATCCCTCTTTTTCTTTGAAAAGAAAACCACACGTTGGAACTCGATGAATTAAAGGAATGGAGTAAACCTCTACGCTTCTATCCTCATAAATCAATTGATGTTCGGTAGGATTAACAGCGTGAAAAATCACTTGAAAAGACAATTCGGTACAGAAGAAATCAAGTTGAGGTTGTAATATTTTTTGCAAATCGGAATGTGCGTGAATATGCAAATCAGCAGTTCGATTTAACATTCCAAAAGAGGTAATCAAACCAATTAATCCAAGACAGTGGTCGCCATGCAGATGAGAAATAAAAATATGCCCTAAACGGTTGGTCTTAATCCCCATTTCTCGCATTCTTATCTGTGTACCCTCACCACAATCTATCATAAACTGCTTATCTCTCAATTCCAAAATATGACAAGTAGGAAAATGAGAACTCACGGGAAGTGCCGAACCTGAGCCTAATATGTGAAGTTTTGCATTCATTTTATTGGTTTAAATCGTCTTAATCAATTTATTTATTTCTTTTTCAGATAAAGTAGTGTGTTGAAGATAATTTTTCGGACATAGCACTATACTTTAGATTGTTACTTTCTTTTTATTCTTGCATTTATTATAACATTATTTGAAGTGATTAGTTTAATAAAACGAAACGATATAAATAAAAATTAAGGCTACCCTAAAATTGGATAGCCTTAATCTTATCTTTTAATTATAGTTCTTTACTTATTTGACCAATAACTTACGAGTAACATTTCCTACTTTTACAAAGTAAACACCCTGCTTAAATTCATTAAGATTAACAGTGGTTGATAAGCCTGTAAATGTTTGTTCGTAAACGATTTTACCTGAAATATCTGCAATTGTTACTTTTTCATTGTTTATTTCATTAGCCAACTCTACCGTTACTTGCTCTTGGGCAGGATTAGGATAGATAGAAAGCGTATTACCGCTATTAGATACGGTTTCTATTCCTGTTGATTCTGTACAACTTACATCGTAAGTATCTCCATCAATTGTCCAGCCTTTACCGATAAGGGTAGTACGGGCTGTTTGTCCATTAGTTCCGTAAGTGAGACCATTGGCACCGAGTTTTAAACCGGTTAGTGTTTCGGGATTATTTGCCCAGCCGATAAGGGTATTACCATAGTTAGCACAATCCATACCACTACCATTGAACATGTCTTTTAAAGAGTATTTATTGGCTCCCACATCGTGTACTATCGATTTAAGATTCCAACTGCTTAGGTCTTGGTTAAAGGCAGAGCAACCAGAGAACATATAACCCATATTAGTTACATTGCTTACATTCCAACTGCTAATATCTTGATTAAAGGCAGAGCAACCGGAGAACATAGAAATCATATTGGTTACATTGCTTACTTTTGCTCCCCAATTATTTAAAGATTGGTTAAAGGCATCGCAATTGTAGAACATAAGACGCATATCGGTAACACTACTAACATCCCAACTATTTAAAGGTTGATTAAAGACAGGGCAATCTCTAAACATACTACCCATACTGGTAACCTTGCTTACATTCCAACCACTAATATCTCCATTAAAGACATCGCAACCATGGAACATATCACTCATATCAGTTACATTGCTTACATCCCAATTATCTAAAGGTTGATTAAAGACAGTGCAACCAAAGAACATATAATCCATACGGGTTACATTGCTTACATTCCAACTATTTAAGGCTCCATTAAAGGCAGTGCAACCATTGAACATAGCATACATATTGGTAACCTTGCTTACATCCCAATTATCTAAAGGTTGATTAAAGGCAGTGCAACCGTTGAACATTCTCCGCATATGGGTTACATTGCTTACATCCCAATTGCTAATATTTCCATTAAAGGCTGCGCAATCAAAGAACATACCATACATATTAGTTACTTGACTTAAATCCGGCTCACCAGCAGTAGCAATTAGTTGCATATTTACACATCCATTAAAAGCATATTCCATCGATGTCCATTGTACATCGCCCCACTGTTGAATTTCGGTTAGTTTCTCTTGGTCACCGTAAACATTATTCCAATCTCCAAACTGTATGCGTTCAAATCCTTGTGGATATACTTTTACAATATATTCGCCCGGAGAAGGAAGATTATCAATTAATACCGGATTATTATTATCACTACTTGCTACCGTTTTTGTACCATGAATAGAAGGGTCTACTGCATTTTCCCATTCAATGGTATAGTTGGTACCAATACCCGGGAAGTAGATTTGGGTGTTGGTACTTGGTGTTAGCGTACCAATGGTACTTGACGGATTATTGGTGTTCCATTTGGTAATAAATGGTTTGGCACGGTTTACGGTTAATTTTCCGTTATCGTTGTTCCACGCTCCACCTTTACCTGCATAATAGAAATCTCCACTGTTCAATTGATATCTATACGCATAATAGTAAGTGCCTACTCCTACTGCAGTTCCCAGATTTGCCATATATTCATCGTTGTTTCCTTTATCCATATTATAAGTGGCAGAAATCCAGTTTGTCCAAGTGGCAGGGTTGGTATCGGTTGTACTGTATCCTAACTCGGCAGTAATCCCTGCTCCTTGTCCTGTGGGTTCGGTAACACCTGCTTTATAAACTTGACCGTAAACGATAAAATCCCCTCCGTTGTCAATGGTACCGAATTCAGGGTACTGTACATTTCCCCAATCTATCACATCGGCTTTGAGTGCTTTGGTTACTTTACTTTGTGCATTCGCGGTCATTACCGCTGTTGCTGACATTACCACCAA
>PDWI01007227.1_pt1 | contig 13600 bp, 9 predicted proteins | sample 1430891 | NCBI WGS metagenome assembly PDWI01 (sample SAMN01162508, study PRJNA174530) | Oral metagenome, whole genome shotgun sequencing project. | biome: Marine environment; feature: Marine mammal; material: Swab sample of the gingival sulcus; isolation source: swab sample of gingival sulcus...
CCAAGCATTAGTATCTTTAACTGCTGTAGGGTCGTTATCGCCTTCCGAATAACCAAAGAAACCTCCGGTATGAATCAACCAACGTCCTATACTATTTAAGGATTCGTCTAAACGAGCTTCCAATTGAATGGCATTACCACAAACGTGATACTCATCATCACCGGCATCAGCGATTGGTCGTTTTAAGAAATCAACCCAAATCGTATCTGTTACCAAACAAGAAGGGTGGTCATTTCCTAAAGTATTTTCCTCACTGAAGATAATAGGAATACTATCTCCCGGATTAGCAGACACAACTGTATTATAACCTGTTTCGTTAGTTACATCATACTGTGTCTGTGAATCTTGAATCCATACCGCCTCGCTTATATCAGTTGGAATAGTAGGCAATACATTAAAGGCTTTTTCTGATGCACAAACAGCTGTATCACGTCCTAAGTAAGGTTGTGGACGTTGATAGAAAGTAACCGAAGTTTCATCAACACTCAAACATGTTCCATTGTATAACGACACTTGCATAGGTATTGTAATATATCCATTATCCCCAAAAGCAGAACTTGAGAAGTCTCTTTGAATAACAGGGAATGGGTCATAAGCATTAAAAATAAGCTTAACATGAGGATGCTGTTGAGCCCAAGTTGTATCTATATTCCAATGCCAAGTAGCTGTAGAAAATCCTGTGGTATCAACATGAGCATGAGCATAATCAAGACATGTTCTTATTTGCTCTGCTGCCACTATCTCAATAGTAGATGGATTAAAGGTAACTTTCACCTCATCTGATGCCGAGCAAGACTGATTTTCCACTATCCATTTGAATATCCACTCTCCTGTACAACTTACTTTAACAACAGCCTTAGGGTCATAAATGTCAGGAATATCCGTTTCATGATTAAGGAAAATAGCTGAACAATTCACTCCATCAGAAGGTTGATTAGCCACCTCCCAATGTCCTGTAAAACCGGCTTCTAAGAAAGCATTCAGTGTATCTACTTTTCCACATACCGTATTATCTGGTCCGGCATAAGGATTAGGTAAGCCCTTAAAATTAACCAATACAGAATCTATATCATAGCACCCCCCTGAAGAGCTTTCTTTTACTACAAAATAATGAGATGAAGGCAAGGTATTAGTAGTCACTGTTGGATTAAATACACTTGTACTACTAATCGTTGTTCCTTCCGGATTAGACCATTCCAAAGTACTTCCATAAATAGACCTCTGCACTTCTATTGAAGTCGAATTATCACAAACATTAATAGGATTTGTAGGGAATGTAACTTGAGGTTGCTCAATAAAAGTAATTTCAACAAAAGCTTCATCAGAACACTCTCCACTATATTCTATCCATTTCATAACAACCACTCCCGGCTCTGAGGCATGAATTAATGCATTAGGATTACCCGCCTCAATAGCTGTTCCTTTATCATTGTTAGGAAAAATAACAGAAGGACCGCTCATTTGAAGCCACTGTCCGTGGTTACCTGAACCCTCTAACTGAGCTTGTAAGGCATAATCTAAACCGCAAATAATGGCATTATTACCTGCATTAGCTGTTGGGTCTTCACAACAAAATTCCACATCAGGAGGAAGTACTTTTAAAGAATCCCACCTTACCGCAGAAACACAACCCTCATATTCAGCATACAAACTGATAGGGAAATACACTGCATTATCGGTATTATTAACTGCCGAAATAGTATAACAACAAGGGGTTGCAGTTGGCGTTACAGTTAAGCCCTCATCAAAAGTCCAATGCAGAAAGTCTCCTCCACAAGGAATTTCCGGGTCATTATCATTGACATAACAAACGGTAGTTTCTCCTCCTGAACAAATAGAACCATTAATAAAAAATTTATTAGAAGGATTCTGTTTTACACTTATATTATGTTGTGTATTGCTATCAAAACATCCATCGAGTCTGTTAACAGCCAAAGAAACAGGGTACTCTCCAGGCTCAACAAATAATACATCATAAACATCTTCATTATTAGAAACTAAATTTCCCCCTGAAAAATTCCAAATAATCGTATCCTTATCTGAACTTTCTCCGGTAAAGGTAATCTCATTATGTTCTCCTAAACAAATAGAGGGTGTATAGGTAAATTGAGCCAAAGGTGGCTTCACATTTTCTATATAAAAAGAAAGCGAATCCTCGGTACATGGTGATGTTTGGAATTTTATGAAAATATTCTCTATTAGTTCATTAACATTTTCATCTAGAAGAGGCACAATATGTATGGTATCTCTTGTTTGCCCTGCTTCAAAAGTGATACCTTCAGGTAAAGATTCATAATCCACACCTTGCTCTGCGGTACCGGATATTTCAGTAAACAGAAGTGTAGAATCATTATCAAAAGGTTCTTCTATTTCAAAAATAACATCAACAGAAGTACAGCCCTCTATCAAAGTATCCAATCTTGGTTCCCCATTATAAGAAGACAAGCTATGTGGTACAATTTCATAATCTAAAGCTGTAGAAGAAAAACTATAAGCTTGTAAAAAGAAAGCTGAATCCCAACTAGAATCACCGGCATCAGCAATCGCTAACTTAATGTGATATGTTTGACAAGGAACTACTTTGGCATAAGCTGTCAAAATAGGTGTCAAGGTTTTATAAACCAAATGAGCACTTTCGTTGCTTATTTTAAACTGAGGGTTATTACATATGTTATTAATAGTTACTGGCAAATTCAAGCCCGGTAACTGAGCTATATTAGTTGATTGATAGGTGCCTCCATCCGGATTTGGTCCGGTAATAAAAAAGGCAAACACATCATTATAATCAGAACCACAATAATTAGGAATCTCCTCACTAGCAAACACATAATTAAATGATATTTCATCAGATAAAGGAATAAAATCAAATTCAATAATTAATTCGTCATTTAAACCAACACTAGACAAAGCATTCAAATCAGCATCAGAAGTCCCATCAGGAGTATTATTACTAGAAGCTAAAGTATTATAAGCATTAGTTACATCATTAACATTACCTGTACTAACAACAATACCATGTGTCAGTCCTAGCGGTGTCATACCAAAATCATTAAACTCCCCTATAGCTTCAGGGCAATTGACATTAACACTAATGTTGCTAACTTCAACCCCTTCACCAACCAATGTGTTTTGTATATATTGCTGAATGGTTTGATTTGTTGTAACGAACTGAGCCTCTACGGATAAAAAACCTAATAGGCTTATTAATACCGCTAATAAATACCGTTTCATATCTCTTTTCTTTAGATGATTAATACTATTACTTTTATTAGATAATTATCTTTCTAAAAACAATGCCACTAATTTACGAAAAAAATATGAATATTTAGCTTTTTCCAGAAAAATATAATTACCTACACTATATTAGACTCCAAAAAAGCGGCTTTGGTTACAAGAAATCGTAAAAAAATAATATTAATTTTAAAGAAAAACAGTCAATCAAAAGAAAACCAACACATTACATTAATCAATAATTTTGTTAAAATAAAACTATTTTTATGTGTTTTTACTTATTAAGCGTTGATCGTACACCCATAAAGACAAAACAGATAATAATCCAATCCCTAAAATAATATACCATATCTGAGAAGGTTGATACTGCTCCCACAAATAATGGGTTAATTGCTGATGACTCATATTCATTTTTTCAGCCACCAAATCAAAATAAGCATTTTGAGATAAATCTCCGGAAATATTCAATTCTTTTTGAACTGCCAATTCTTTTACAAACACCGTTTTATCGGACATTTTCTGATACACATTACCCGAGATAAAACCGGCAAATACTGTTCCCAAAAACATAGGAATATAAGAATAGCCCATATATAAAGCTTTTTTATCAGCCGGAGCAATCCTGCCAATGTATTCACTTATTTTTGGAGAACCTGCCATTTCTCCCAATGAAAAAATAAACATTGCAATCAATGTAAACCATACATTTTGAGTAAATAATGTCAAAGCCATACCTATAGAGCAGACCGCAAAACCGACCATCATAGACTTTAGAGGTTTAATATTCATTACCAAAGTAGAAATCAAAATCTGAAAACCAATAATGAACATCGCATCTAAATTGGTTATAAATTCAGCCTCCATTTGCCCTTGAGCTGTACCGTAATTATCACTAAAGAAAGGCATATAATGAGCAAAAAGTTGATAGATATTAGAAGTATCTACCCACTGACTAATAAATACAGGCAAGGTAAAAAACAATTGATTATACATCGTCCAAAAACCGGCTACAATAATTAAGAAAAGCACAAACTTAATATCTTTCAAAACCGAAATGGTATTTTTAAGCACCTGATTCAAAGATTTTAGCAGGGGCTTATCTTGAGTAAGCCTATGAGGTTCTTTATAGAATAGAAGCAAAATAAAATTCACTCCTATAATACAAGCTGAAGTATAGAACACCCACTCATAAGCGGATTTTTTAAACAATAAAGTAATCAAAGGACCAAAGAAAGAACCTATATTCACCATCATATAAAAAATACCAAAGCCTATAGAAGATGTCTTTTCATTAGTCAGCTTTGCGACTGTTGCCGATATGATAGGCTTAAATAAAGCGCCTCCCAGTGCTAAATACAAGTAAACAAAAAACACACTCCAAAAAGAATGTACTTGAGAAAGCATAAGAAATCCACTTACATAAATAGAAAAAGCTAACACCAATATCTTTTTATAACCATAGTGGTCAGCAATAGAACCGGTTATAACGGGCAAAAAATACAAAATACCTGTACCAAATCCCATTATCAATCCTTTTTGAGCTTGTGTAAACTCCAAGCCTCCTATATCAGACGAACCTGTTAAATAATTAGCAAACAGCATAAAAAAACCATACCACGCCCATCTTTCAAAAAGTTCTATGGTATTAGCAACCCAAAAAGTTCTTGGAAAATGATTTAATGTTGATTTGATACCCATCTTTTTTAATGATTATTTATAATTTTTTAATGATGTTAAAGTTACAAAATCGTTTTCTATGACAAATGACTACAAGTTGAATCTTTGAAAATTAAATCAATGAGTTGTTGAATATTCTTATCGTTATCATAATATGGAGACATAATTTTTGCTCTTTTTTCAATATCTGTTTTTGAAAAAACGCAATCTTTTAATCGGTCTATTTGAGCAATAAAAGCTTCCGCAGAGTCAACTATTTGACAAGCTTCCTCTAAGTGAGTTCCTGCTATCATCTTATCATTCAACAAACAAAAGCGCCCTATAAAAAGCGTATTTAAGAGCTTTAGCTTCAAACCCGTAGCTTGATGAGTATAAAGAACATTAATATGAGCTTGAGCTATTAATTGTTGCATTTGTTCATCAGTAGGGTTTTCTATTAAGCGAATATTTTGATGCGCAGCTAATAACTGCTTTAAAGACTCAGGAGGATTCAAGCCTGCAACCACTAAGGGGTAATCTATTTTTGAAAAGACATTCTTAACTAAATACTCTACTGCATCAATATTTTCTGCCACACTTAAATTACCATTATACAAGGCATAATCCCCCATCCCCTCGTGAGATGTAATTTCAGTATTATTATGAAAACTGGGCAAATAAACGACTTTACTATTAGGATAATGCTCTTGTAAATAATTAGCATCTTGCTGTGACACCGCTAAACTTAAATCAATTTTTTTAACCTTTGATTCAAAATATTTTAGCTTAATACTTTCTATTAAAAAGAACCCTTTTTTAAACCAATTTTGCTCCGACTTAAATAAATGATAGTAGTAATGATGTTCAATATTACTTTCTCTATAAATTTTAAATCTATCCTGAAACCGTTTATCCAACAGCACCCCCATAGAATGCATTCCTTCTGCCAGAATAGGGAAACAATCTTCTAACAACCTTTCTTTTAAGGCTTCTGAATTTCTACTTCTGACAATATAAGGCTGTGTGGAAAGATTAGATTTCCAGCCCGTTTTACGAGGATAATAATAAACTTGAGAGGCTAATTCTTCTAAAACAGGAGCATGTGAACGACCATATTCAAAGCAATGCAGGATAACCTCTACCCCCTTTTCTTTCAAATATTTCAGTTTATAAAACACATCAATAACCCCACCATAATTGGCAGGATAAGGCACATCAAAACTGATAATATGAAGGCGCTTTTGCTCCAAATTCAAGCCTATTTTTAAATATTTATAATCCCTTTTTGTCGTGTCAGCTTTTTAAGTTTATATTTTTTACCGTTACACAAAATGGTCTTAATACCCATTTCTTTTAAACGATAAATATCTAAACTTAAAGTAGATACCTTGGAAGTTTTAATACGTAAGGTCGTTTTTTGAATGTCAGCTTGCACTTTTGCTGTTGGCTCTTTACATTTTAAAACACTGTAATAATACCCTTTATTGAAATGTCCTTTAAGCTGAACCAAACTATCATTTCTCAATAAACTTAAGGCGGTAGGTTCTCCCGCTTTCTTTTTAGCTTTATAAAAGAAAGCTGAATAAGGTGATGTTAAACTATCCTTTTCCATAGTTAGAATAATATCTCCTTTTTCTACACCCATTCGGCGAGCCGTACAAGTATCATTTTTAAAGCCTTTGACTTTCATTCCTTCACCTTGATAAGTATAATCGTATTTCAACCCCCAATAGGCTTTATCATTCAATACTTTTAAATAATAAGGCGAATGCCAATTAGTAGCTTGTGCTTCCTTATTAATAGTCTCAATGGTCATAAAACCAAGAGTATTATTCCCTAAATCGGTACACTCCCACGAATACTCTTGAGCAGGAGACAAGCTGTTTTTTTGAATAAAATCAATAATAGAAGCGCTTTCGTCCTTTAAATACCCCATTTCGTGGTTACCTTTAACCTGTTTAAAGATAATCTGATTATTATATTGCTTTAAATAATCAACAGTTGGCAGAATCTGACTAATAGGATAAAGCATATCCTTATCCGTATTAATAATATACAAAGGCTTATTATTCATATTCTCAGGAAACAAAGGATAGTAACCTAATTGCTCCGCCACCTTTAGACTCCCATTCATCGCCAGAAAACCGGCGAAAGAGGAAGCTTGGTTCATCGCCAAATATAAAACGCCCGAACCACCATCGGAGAAGCCACTCACAAATATTTTATTTGCATCAATATTAAATTGCTTTTGAGCCGCTTGTATTTCTCCCATTATCATATCAACCCCTACAGTATCAAACCAAGTTGCTCCTTTCTGACCATAGCAAAACATTAAATAAAATTCACCCTTATTTGCCAATTCAACCAAAGGAGATTTTTTGATATACGCCAAAGGGTCGGCTTTTAATTTAGGAGACGAAATAGCTCCGTGTAGAAAAACCAACAAAGGTTTCGATTCCTTTAAATTGACATTCTCTGGCGTATAAACCACAAAGGGACGTTCTTTGTGGTCAGAACAGGTATAATTTAAAAGTGTATAATTTTCCTTCTGTGCCCAGCCTACTGAAGACATCAGCAACAATAAATAAAAAAGTGTCTTTTGCATAATGTTTTGTTTATTATCTCCTCCGAAGATGATTTCTAAATTCTATTTTTTAAAAGCCTAAGCCAAAGCGATGCCAATATTGGTCTTCCAAATGTTTCCAACGTAACATCGTTACACCTGTAAAGTCTATCAAATAACAATTAATTAACTTTTGGGCTTCTTCTTTTTTACCGGCACCTAATAATTCTTGAACTTCTTTCTCCATATTAGCTGTTCCCTGAAATGCTTGTTGCTCTAAATCCAACAATTCTTTGCTCATTCCTTTTTTGGTTGATTGCCATCTTACAGTCGCCAACTTATTCGCTTTTCTGTATTTCCAAATGGCAGCATCATCGCGATAACGTTTTTGTCCACAAACCATAAAACTTTCCGGTAAACGTGTAGCCCCCGAATAAATAGGTACTCGTGGCGACTGAGCAGGATTGTCAAAAGACAACCAAGCACGCCCTCCTATCTCATCCGGTAACCAATCGCGCAATTCAATAATATGCGAATAAGAACACCACGACACCGCTACTGTACGCTGATAAGTAACCGTTTCCGGCTTTAATCCATTATATAAGTTTCTGGCTGCACGACCTAACCAAGGATTAGCAATAGGAGACATAAGCGTATCGGTTTGAATCACTTCTCCTGTTTTTTTATCGGTCTTCTCTTTCAATATTGTTAAATTCTTAACCATAGAAAAATCGGTTCCTTCGTAGGTCTCTCTAAACATAGCAATAACGTCTTGTGTACTGACTTTTTTATCCGGCTTAACCGAGAAAGGCAGTTCATCAGCATTATAATCCAACTTTAAAGAAGGAGCAACTGCATTCAATATAAAATATTCACGTATCTTAAACGGTTTTTTTACATTACCATAAGCTTTCCAAAATTTAAAAGGCTCTTTACCGTCCCATAACTTAAGCTTCTTTGCCACTTTAAACACGTTATCGGAAGCCATAAAGTAATCTTTATTATCCAAATCTAATTCTCCTATTCTGGATATATTTGCCGACACGCCAATATGGTCATCCGGAATACGTTGAGCAGCCCAAACACCTCCTATTTTATTTTCTCCTTCGCCAAAAATTTCCATTTGCCAAACTTCATTCTTATCGGCAATAGTAATACACTCTCCCCAATCGCCATAACCATATTTTTTGATTAGTTTTCCAATTAAACTAATAGCTTCTCTTGCTGTTTTACAACGCTGTAAAGCTATTCTTTGTAGTTCTTCTATCAAAAACATTCCTTTTTTATTCACCAACTTTCGGTGCCCCGATATAGTTGTTTCCCCCATCGCCAATTGCTTTTCATTAAGGCAAGGATAAGCTGTATTCAAATAACTATAGGTTTGTTTTGCTTGAGGAATATGCCCTGCAATCGTTACCTTTCTGGTATCCCAAGGTGTTTCCGTATGCATTGTTCCTTTACGAATTGCGACTACGGTATCATTCTTAAAAGTTTGCCCTTGTTCTATATTCAACCATGTTCTGTATCTACCATCGCAAGTATGACTGGTAATAACAGCACCATTGGTTGTCGCCTTTTTACCGACCATAATACTTGTACAACTTTCTCCAAAATAAGGGTTGTTTTCTTCCTCAAAAGTCTTTTGAGCCACTACTGACTGTCCCCAAAACAGCATTACAGTAGAAAAGATAATCAATATTTGTTTCATTTTATTGTTGATTAGTAAATGTAAAAAAAGGATTATTATATCATTTTATGAATATTAATTTTATTCTTTATTTAAGTTCCGAAGTAAAATAAAACTCAATATCAGGGAAATTGTCTTGTGCATTCTGCAACACATAAGGCGATTCTGCAAGGAACACATCTCTACCATAGTTATCCTCTGCAATATACTGATACTTACGTTTCTTAAATTCATCTAATTTTTTGGCGTCTTCTGACTTTATCCAACACGCTTTATGCAGATGTATAGGCTCATATTGGCAAGAAGCACCATATTCGTGTAATAAACGATACTGAATCACCTCAAACTGTAACTGCCCCACTGTACCAATAATTTTCCTTCCGTTCATCTTGTTTATAAACAGCTGAGCAACACCTTCGTCCATCAATTGTTTAAGCCCCTTTTCCAACTGCTTGGTCTTCATCGGATCTGCATTATTTACATAACGAAACAATTCAGGGGAGAAACTTGGTAAGCCTTTAAAATGGATTAATTCTCCGGAACTTAAGGTATCCCCTATCTTAAAGTTTCCTGTATCAGGAATACCAACAATATCACCGGGATAAGCTTCATCAATAATTGATTTTTTATCGGCCATAAAAGCTGTTGGACTTGAAAATTTCAGTTTCTTATTTAAACCAACATGTAGGTAATTGGTATTACGTTGGAAATGCCCCGAACACACCTTAACAAAAGCCAAACGGTTTCTATGATTAGGATCCATATTAGCATGAATCTTAAACACAAAACCGGTAAAATTATCTTCATAAGGCTGAATCTCACGTTCCTCTGTAAACGAAGATTGAGGATGTGGAGCTATATCAATAAAACAGTTCAATAATTCCTGTACACCAAAATTAAATAGTGCGCTACCAAAAAAGACTGGTGCAATCTGACCTTTTAAATACTCTTCTTGCTTAAATTCAGGGTAAACCTCTCTCACAATATCTAAATCCTCTCGTAAAGTATTAGCAGAATGCGATGTTACAATTTCATCTAAAGTAGAATCATTCACATCCTTTATCATTACCCCCTCTTTTACCTCTTGTTTATCTCCTTGGAAAAGATATAAGTTCTCATCATAAATATTATACACCCCTTTAAAAGCGCTACCCGAACCAATCGGCCAACTTAAAGGTTTTACGGCTATTTCAAGTTGTTCTTCTATCTCATCGAGCAAGTCAAAAGCATCACGACCTTCTCTATCTAATTTATTGATAAAAACAATAACAGGTGTATTACGCATACGGCAAACCTTCATCAACTTCTTTGTTTGCGCCTCTACCCCTTTAGCTCCATCAACCACAATAATAACAGAATCTACCGCAGTTAAAGTTCTAAAAGTATCTTCAGCAAAATCTTGGTGACCGGGAGTATCTAAAATATTTATCTTAGTACCTTTATATTCAAATCCCATAACAGAAGTTGCCACAGAGATTCCCCTCTGACGTTCTATTTCCATAAAGTCGGAAGTAGCTGTTTTTTTTATTTTATTACTTTTAACAGCTCCTGCAACGTGAATTGCCCCCCCAAACAACAAGAGTTTCTCCGTTAAAGTAGTCTTTCCTGCATCAGGGTGACTAACTATTGCAAATGTACGTCTGCGTTCTATTTCCTGTTTAAGCCCCATATTCTTTTTTGTTTGCAAAAGTAATAAAAAAAGAGGAACGATAATCTATCATTCCTCTTTTATCCTTACCTATAAGGTTTAAGTTATTCTGCAGCTTTTTCAGTTGTTTCTGTTGTTGCAGTTGTTTCAGCAGGGGCTGTTGTTTCACTCTTTTTAGAAGAACGTCTTCTACGAGTTTTCTTAGCCGCTTTTTTAGGCTCTTTTAGCATATTTTCGTTGTAATCAACTAACTCAATAAAGCACATTTCTGCGTTATCACCTAATCGGTTACCGGTTCTAAGAATACGAGTATATCCTCCCGGTCTGTCAGCTATTTTCATAGCTATCTCTCTATACAATTCTGAAACAGCATGCTTATCTTTTAAGTAACTGAATACCACACGTCTTGAGTGTGTAGAATCGTCTTTTGATTTGGTAATAATTGGTTCTATATACATTCTTAATGCCTTAGCTTTAGCTAAAGTAGTATGTATTCTTTTATGTTGTATTAACGAACAAGCCATGTTAGCTAACATCGCTTTTCTATGCGCGCTTTTTCTTCCTAGGTGGTTAAACTTTTTTCCGTGTCTCATTTTTTAATCACTCTTTGTCAAGTTTATATTTACTTATGTCCATTCCAAAATTAAGATTCAATTTTTCTAATAATTCATCTAATTCTGTCAGAGATTTTTTACCGAAATTTCTAAATTTAAGCAAGTCGCTTTTGTTAAACACAACCAACTCTCCTAAAGTATCTACATCAGCAGCTTTCAAGCAATTTAATGCTCTTACAGAAAGGTTCATATCAACCAATCTTGTTTTCAATTGCTGACGCATATGTAATACTTCTTCGTCAAATTCTTCATTTTCGTTTTTAGATGCTGTTTCTAAGCTAATTTTTTCATCAGAGAAAAGCATAAAGTGCAACATTAAAATTCTTGCAGCTTCTTTTAATGCTTCTTTAGGATGAATAGAACCATCAGTCTCGATGTTAAAAATTAACTTTTCGTAATCGGTTTTTTGCTCTACACGTACATTCTCAATTTCATATTGAACAAGTTTGATTGGTGTAAAGATTGAACTAATAGGAATAATTCCTTGTTCACCGGTCAGCACTTTATTCTCATCTGCGGGACGATAACCTCTTCCTTTTTCAATATTGATGTCCATTTGTAACTTCACAGAAGTTTCCATTCTGCAAATCACAAAATCAGGATTTAGCACTTCAAAGCCACTCAAGAAATTACCTAAATCACCTGCTGTAAAAGTATCTTTATCACTAACAGTAATGGTAACTCTTTCGCTATCATTATCCTCTATTCTTTTTCGGAAACGAACTTGCTTAAGGTTAAGTACTATTTCTGTAACATCTTCAATAACACCGGGTATGGTTTTAAATTCATGCTCTACGCCTTCTATTTTCACAAAAGTAATAGCATGACCTTCTAATGAAGACAATAAGATTCTTCTCAAAGAATTACCTATTGTAATGCCATATCCAGGCTCTAAAGGACGAAACTCAAATTTTCCAACTTTGTCGTCCGACTCTATCATTACAACCTTATCCGGCTGTTGGAACGGTATAACTCCCATAGACTTAATTTCTAGTTTTTAGAATACAATTCAACAATTAACTGCTCCTTGATATTCTCTGGAATATCTTCTCTTAAAGGAACATTCAAAAACTTACCACCCATAAGACTTTCATCCCACTCTATCCAACTATAGTTAGTATGATTGAATCCTGAAAGTGAATCTGTAATAGCGATAAGGCTCTTTGACTTCTCTCTAACAGTAACAATATCACCCGGCTTCAAAGTATAAGAAGGGATATTTACTAAACTGTCATTCACCATAATATGCTTGTGAGAAACCAACTGACGTGCTGCTCTTCTTGAAGGTGCTAATCCTAATCTGAAAACCACATTGTCTAAACGTGACTCCAATAATTGTAATAAGACTTCACCGGTAATACCTTTACTTCGAGAAGCTTTTGCAAACAAATTAGAAAACTGTCTTTCTAAAATTCCGTAGGTATATTTAGCTTTTTGCTTTTCTTTAAGCTGTTCTCCATACTCGGAGGTTTTTCTTCTTCTGTTAAGACCATGTTGTCCCGGAGGGTGGTTCTTACGTTCAAAAGATTTATCTGGTCCATATATAGCCTCGCCAAACTTACGAGCTATTCTTGTTTTAGGTCCTGTATATCTAGCCATTTTACTCGTTTTAAATTAATTATACTCTACGTCTTTTTGGAGGACGACAACCGTTGTGTGGAAGTGGTGTAACATCAATGATTTCTGTTACTGTAACCCCTGTTCCATTAATACTTCTGATAGCAGACTCACGTCCTGCTCCCGGTCCTTTAACGTAAACTTTTACCTTTCTCAAGCCTAAGTCATAAGCTGTTTTAGCACACTCTTGTGCAGCTACCTGAGCAGCATAAGGTGTATTTTTCTTAGAGCCTCTAAATCCCATTTTACCAGCTGAAGACCAAGAAATAACTTGACCATCGTTGTTGGTTAAAGTGATAATAATATTGTTAAACGAAGAGTGAATATGTGCTTGTCCTACAGCCTCTACTTTTACAACTCTTTTCTTTGTGCTTTTTACTTTCTTTGCCATACTACAAATTATTTAGTTGCTTTTTTCTTACCAGCAATGGTCACTTTCTTTCCTCTACGTGTACGAGCATTATTTTTGGTTTTCTGACCTCTTAAAGGTAAACCAATTCTGTGTCGAATACCACGATAACTAGCAATATCCATTAATCGCTTAATGTTCATTTGTGTCTCAGAGCGCAACTCTCCTTCTATGG
>PDWI01007230.1_pt1 | contig 13596 bp, 8 predicted proteins | sample 1430891 | NCBI WGS metagenome assembly PDWI01 (sample SAMN01162508, study PRJNA174530) | Oral metagenome, whole genome shotgun sequencing project. | biome: Marine environment; feature: Marine mammal; material: Swab sample of the gingival sulcus; isolation source: swab sample of gingival sulcus...
CGACATAGTAGTTCATCCTCAAAGCATAATTCATTCTGGGGTAAAATACAAGGATAAGTCAATTATATTGCAAGCATCAAAACCAGATATGAAATTGCCTATACAGTATGCATTGAACTACCCAAACAGGATTGAAAATAATTGTGAAGATTTAGATCTTTCTGATATAGTTAGCCTTGATTTTTATAAAGTAGATTACGATAAATTTCCTTGCTTAAAAATAGCAAGAGAAGTAGCAAAAAAAGGCGGTTTTTACCCATGTATAATGAATTCTGCCAATGAGTATGCGGTAGATTTATATTTAAAAGGGGAAATTGGATTTTATGAAATAAGCGACTTAGTTGAAATGGCTTTGTCAATGGAATTTGAAGGAGATTACAGTAATATTAGCGATATAGTTAAATGTAATTTAGCAGTTAAAAAGTTTTTAGATGGGAGAATATAATAAATGTCAATATTTCTTAAAATACTAGCTTTTGTAGTTGTATTTGGTTCGGTTGTATTATTACACGAACTCGGGCATTTTGTAGTTGCAAAATTAAACGATATAGAAGTAAAAGAGTTTATGATTGGTTTTGGTCCAAAATTATTAAAATACCAAGGCAAAGAAACAGAATACACTATAAGAGCTATACCATTAGGTGGTGCTGTCGTTATGACAGGAGAAGAGGATGAAGAAAATGATTCTCCTCGCTCATTTACAAATAAACCTATATGGCGTAGATTATTAGTTTTAGTAGCTGGGCCACTTATGAATTTTGTTTTAGCAATAATTTTATTAGTTATATTATATACTGCAAATGGTATGCCAACTAATGAAATTACTGACTTGTCGCCAAATATGCCTGCAATAGAGGCTGGTATGCAAGAGGGCGATATAGTAGTGTCAATTAACAAGGAAAGTATAGAAAACTGGGAAGAACTTACAAGCGCTATTACAAAGGCAGAGGGCAAGGAATTAGAGCTAATCGTAAAAAGAGGTTATGAATATATTAATCTAAATATAGTGCCAAAATTAGATAAAGAAAGCAATAGATATATGATAGGTATAAGCTCAAATGTTAGGTCGGCAAGTTTGAGTTTTAAAACTGCGTGTTCTCAGACATGGGATATATCATATAAGACCTTGCAATTTATACCACAGATGATAATTAAACCAAAATTATTAGACCATGTTTCTGGCCCAGTGGGGATTGCAACTTTGATAGGAAAACAAACAGAAAAGGGGATATGGGCATTAGTATTCTTAACTGCTCTTATTTCAATAAGTCTAGGGGTTTTCAATTTGTTGCCAATTGTACCACTCGATGGTGGAAAGGCTTTTTTACTGATAATTGAACTTATAATTAGACGACCACTTAATAAAAAAGTAGAAACAGTGGTAAGTTATGTCGGGGTAGGTCTTGTTCTGGCACTTATGATAGTGGCAACATACAAGGACATAGCAAAATTAATTTAGTTATGTATAGATAGTATTTGAGTTTGATATGTATAGAAAAAAAACAAGGGAAGTTAAGATTGGAAATAGATATATTGGTGGTGATAACCCCATTTTAATTCAGTCTATGTGCAATAGCCCTACTTATGATGTAAATGCAACAGTGGAACAAATATTACGATTAGAAGCTCTAGGTTGTGAAATTGTTAGAGTCAGCGTGCCTGATGAAGAGTCAGCTAAGGCGATAAAAGAAATCAAAAAAGCTATTAATATACCCTTGGTAGCAGATATTCACTTTAATTATAGACTAGCCATAATGTCTATAGATAATGGTATAGATAAAATTAGAATTAACCCAGGAAATATAGGCTCTGAAAAGGGCATAAAAGAATTAGTTACAGCTTCAAAATTAAATAATATTCCAATTAGAATAGGGGTAAATTCTGGTTCTGTAAATAAGCAAATTTTGGCAAAATACGGCAAGGTTTGTGCTGAAGCACTTAGAGATAGTGCATTAGAACATACTAGAATATTAGAGAAATACGATTTTTATAATACTGTTATTTCAGTAAAAAGTTCATCTGTAAAAATGACTTATGATACAAATATCTTATTATCAGAAATTACTGATTACCCGTTACATCTAGGTGTTACAGAGTGTGGGGCGAATTTGCAAGGTGAGGTAAAGTCTGCAATAGGAATTGGTTCATTACTTATGAATGGGATAGGCGACACAATTAGAGTTTCTGTAACAGGCGACCCTACAAGTGAAATTCCCATTGCCAAAGAAATTTTATCTGCCTGTGGGCTTAGAGATTTTGGAGTAAATATTATAGCCTGTCCGACTTGTGCTAGATGTCAAGTAGATTTAAAAAGTATAGTAGATGAGGTAACAGAATTATGTTCTACTATTGAGGAAAATATCGATATAGCAATAATGGGATGTCAGGTAAATGGCCCAGGAGAAGCAAAAAATGCTGATATTGGGATAGCAGGAGCACCAAATGATGCCTTATTATTTAAAAAGGGCAAACTTTTATCAAGACATTCTTATGAGGATATAAAAGAAGCGTTAATTATGGAAATAGACAAAATTATAAAGGAACGAAAAGAGGGAAAAAGTGAATAATTCTAAATATGAAATTTTGTCTGCTGATGTAAAAGATGATATTTTGATACTTAAAATAAAGGAAAATGAGAAATTGAGTGAGGAAGAACTTAGTAGAATTAAGGATGAGTATTCTGCATTTTTTCCTGATTTATTGATTAGTGTAAGATCTCTCGACTCGCCTGACGGCTCGCTCGAGATGACAGAAAGCGAAGGTGCTAGCTGTCACCCTGAGCGTAGTGAGCAAGGCGAACGAAGTCGAATGGGTCTTGAAGAAAGCGAAGAGCGAGAGCAACAACAAGGTTTCTCCACTCAGAATCCTGCGGATTCTTCGGTCGAAATGACGGTACTTAGCGAGAAAGAAATGACAGAAACAACACCTATTACTTATCGTTCAATTGAATTAAAAAAACAAAAGCATTTAGAAGCCTTAGAAAAACAAAGACAAGAGGGTAAAAATAAAAAGTCTAAGAAAAAAGAAAAAGACCCATCTATTATTTATGGTTCATTAATTAAACAAAAACCTAAAAAAATCACTTCAATAGAGGATGAAAACTCCACTGTTTGCTACGAGGGTGTAGTCTACGAATACGACACAAAAATTACTAAAAACAATTATTTAATGGTGTTCTTTTCTCTCGTAGATGAATATGATGGAATAATGGTAAGATATTTTTTGAATGAAAAAAATCACGATAAATATAGAGAATTAAAAAATGGCGATTATGTGAGAGTTTTGGGAACTGTAGCGTATGATGAATACAAGAGAGAAAACACTGTAAAAGCAAGGGCAATAAATATACAGCCAAGCCCTAAAAAACGTCAAGATAATTCTAGTGAAAAACGTGTTGAATTTAAGGTTCATAGTAATATGAGTCAAATGAGCGGACTTAATGATATTGGAGATATTGTAAAGAGGGCAAATTCATGGGGGCATAGCGGAATACTTATTTCTGACGAGGGCGTTGTTCAGTCATACCCAGCAGCTATGAAATTACTCGAGTCTGGAAAATTAGCAGACGATTTTAAAATTTTATATGGTCTAAATGCCAAAGTCATTGATAGAAATGGTAAATTTATTAATACCGAAAATGGGGCATTATTTGACAATGAATACGTAGTATTTGATATAGAAACAACTGGTCTATCATTTTATGCAGATGAAATAATAGAAATTGGAGCATATAAAATAAAAAATAAGGAAGTTGTAGATAAGTTTATTTCTTTTGTCAAGCCTAATCAACTTATATCGCTTAAAACAATTGAATTAACAGGAATTAATGATGATATGGTAGCTGATGCTGACCCTATAGAAGTAGTGTTACCAAAGTTTAAAAACTTCTGTGAAGGTGCTATTTTAGTAGCTCACAACGCCAACTTTGACGTTCCATTTATTAGAGCTTATGCTAGAAAAATAGGAATTGACTTTGAAATGCCAGTAATTGACACACTGGCACTTAGTAGAATGTTTGTAAGAGATATAAAAAGACACTCTTTGGATAAGGTTGCCAAACGTTTAAGCGTAGTCTTAGAACGACATCATAGAGCGGAAACAGACGTTGCGGCAACATCTGGTATCTTATTAAAACTTATAGAGTTAATGGAAAAAGAGGGAATTAATAATTTTGACGAACTAAACAAATATGCAAGAGAAAACGTCAAGGTATCAGCCTACGAGTCGTATCCAATGACAATTATCGTAAAAGATATAAAATATTTGCCAGATTTTTACGAGATAATTTCAAATTCCCATATAAATAGATTTTTTAGAGAGCCTTTGTATGATTTAGATGAAATTAAGAATATCAGAGAGGGCTTAATTTTAGGATGTGCAGGTTCTAATAGTGATTTATTTAATGCTTATTTTTCTAATCAAAGCGAGGACGAACTTATAAATATAATCAATTTTTATGACTACATAGAAGTGTACCCAATATCATCAGCCTTTGATAATGTGGCAAACAATGAAGTAAATGCTTATAATTTTATGCTCAAAAATTATAAAGACTATGTTATTAAGATTTGTGATATATGCGAAAAATTAAATAAACCTGTAATTGCAGTATCTAATGCCTATTATTTAGATAGAGAAGATAAAAATAAAAGAACTATACTCTTACACAGCGACCAAGAGTTTAAGCGTTTGAAACGCCATAGCACAGAGACCTATATGAGAACAACAGAAGAAATGCTAGAGGAATTCTCGTATTTGGGCAGGGAAAAGGCAAAAGAAATTGTAATTACAAACCCTAATAAGATTTTAGAAGCTGTAGAGCAAATAAGACCTATACCAGATGGTACTTTTCCGCCATATATGGATGGTTCTGAAGAAGACCTAAAGAAAATGTGTTATAGGACAGCTCATGAAATGTATGGTGATGAACTACCTGAACAGGTTGCAAAAAGGCTAGATAGGGAATTAAAGGCAATCATTGGTAACGGATACGCAGTAATGTATATTATAGCAAGCAAGATAGTTAATAAGTCAAATGAAGATGGGTACTTAGTTGGTTCAAGGGGTTCGGTTGGATCAAGTTTTGCTGCTACAACCTCTGGCATAACTGAGGTAAATCCTTTGCCTCCACATTATTACTGCCTAAGAAAACCTTGTCACTATGTAGAATTTGTCGATGAAAAGAAGTTTCACGATGGTTTTGACCTCCCTGTAAAATTATGTCCAGAATGTGGGGATAAACTCCATAGAGATGGTCACAATATTCCATTTGAAACTTTTATGGGGTTTAAAGGAGAAAAAGAGCCTGATATAGACCTTAACTTTGCTGGAACTTATCAAGCGAGATCGCACGCCTATGCTGCTGAACTATTTGGAGATGACCACGTATTTAAGGCAGGTACTATTTCTACAATTCAAGGAAAGACAGCATTTGGCTATGTAAAAAAATTCTTTGAGGATGAAGGAAATCCGATTAACTCTCACTATGCAAATAGGTTTTCTGCATCATTAGAGGGGATAAAACGTACAACGGGTCAGCATGCTGGCGGTCTTATGGTTGTACCAAAGGATAAGACTGTATATGATTTTTCTCCTGTACAGTACCCATCAAATGATAAGTCAAAGGGCACTATAACTACTCATTTTGACTATAGCACACTAAGTGGTATTATTTTAAAACTTGACTTATTGGGTCACAATGCACCTACGACAATTAAGTTGTTGGAGGAATACACTGGCGTATCAGCCTTTGACATTGGTTTTGACGATGAAGATACAATGAAAATATTTAATAGTACCGAGAGTTTAAAAATTGACGACCCTACATACTATGAGAAGTCTGGGGCACTCGGCATACCAGAATTTGGAACTGTTTTTGTACGTGGAATATTGGAGGATACTCACCCATCGACATTTTTTGAACTAGCAAAAATTTGCGGTGTTGCCCACGGAACAAATGTGTGGAATAATAACGCCCAAGATTTGATACGTAATAAGACCTGTACTCTTATGGAATCAATTTGCGTAAGAGATGAGATAATGACCCATCTAATTAAGTGCGGATTAGAAAGTGAGATAGCTTTTAATATTACAGAAAAAGTTAGAAAAGGCAAGGGTTTGACTGAAAAACATGAGGCAGTTATGAGGGAAAATAATGTTCCTGAATGGTATATTGAGTCCTGCAAAAAAATTAGCTATATGTTCCCATTAGCGCACTCTGTTGCATACGTTATGATGAGTTTTAGGATAGCATATTACAAGGTTCACTATCCACTCGCTTTTTATGCCTCGTTTTTCTCATCAAATATAGAAAACTTTGATGCAGAACTTATCCTAGCAGGAAAAGAGGCAATAGACAATAAAATTAAGGATTTTCAATCATTTGCAAATAAAAAAGAAAAGTCCAAAGAACAGGGAAGTTTTTATGTATTAGAACTCGCTAGGGAGATGATGGCTAGGGGATATACTTTTAAGGCTTGTGATATTTATAAGTCGGAAGCAGATGTCTTTACCATAGAAGGAAATTCCTTGTTAATGCCTATCAAAGTTGTTCCTAGACTTGGTATGAACTCGATTAATAATTTAATAGAATACAGAAAAAACAATGAAATTTACTCTATTGATGACCTAAGAAAAATAGAGGGTATCAGTAGGGTTGCAATAGACAATTTTAGAGCTTTAGGTATGTTAGACGGCTTGCCAGAGTCAAGCCAATTTACACTCGATATGTTTTTATAAGGGGGAGAAATATGAAGTTAAATTACGCAAAGGATCTTATCAATTTTATTGACGAGTCGCCTAGCCAATTTCACGCAGTTAATAACGCAGAAAAGAGATTGTTAGAAAATGGTTTTACTAAGCTAGACAAGGCTGAAAAATGGAAGCTTGAAAAAGGTGGTAAATATTTTATTAGCAATAATTCAAGTTCATTTGTTGCATTTGAGATTGGGAGTGGGGATATCACAAAAGAGGGATTTAGGATAATTGGTTCTCATACTGACTCGCCGACTTTTAAGGTCAAGTCAAACCCAGAAATACTTGTAGAGAATACCTATGTAAAATTGAATACTGAAATGTATGGCGGAGCTATTGCTAATACTTGGTTTGACAGGGAACTTTCTCTAGCAGGTAGGGTTAGTATCAAAGGCGATGACCCATTAAAACCAATTGAAAAACTTGTGAATATTGATAAGGACTTACTCATTATCCCAAATTTATGTATTCACATGAATAGAGATGTAAATGAAAAACTATCGATAAATAATCAGACTGATACCTTGCCGTTACTAACTATGATAAATGATGAATTAGAAAAGGATGATTTATTAATAAATATTTTGGCTGATGAACTAAATGTTAAAAAGGCTGATATTTTGGACTTTGAACTTTATATTTACAATAGAAAAAAAGGCTCTTTAGTAGGTCTAAACCAAGAGTTTATCTCTATTGGAAAACTCGATAATTTGGCTATGGTTCACGCTAGTTTGACTTCAATTTTTGAGTCCGGTAAATCTGTAGCGACAAAGGTAATTGTAGCAAATGATAACGAAGAAGTTGGAAGTATGACTAAACAGGGTGCAAATAGCCCTATGTTAAAGAACCTATTAGAGAGAATTATTATAGCGATGGGTTTAGATAGAGAGGATTTTCACAGGACTTTATCTAATTCATTTCTAATTAGTGCTGATATGGCTCACGCTGTTCATCCTAATTATAAGGACAAACATGACCCCAGCAATAGACCGCTTATAAATGCTGGGCCTATTATAAAGGTTGCCGCTAAACAGTCTTATGTTACTGATGCTATGACTGCTGGGGCTTTTAAATCCATTTGTAAAGAGGCTAATGTTCCATATCAGACGTTTTTTAATCGCTCTGATATGAGGGGTGGCTCTACTATTGGACCTATTACCACTCAACAATTGGATATTCCATCTTTAGATGTTGGAAATCCTACATTGGCTATGCACTCTTGTAGGGAACTTGCAGGGGTTGACGACCACTTTTATATGATTGAATGTTTTAAAAAATATTTTGATTATAAGTAGGGCGATTTATAAGGAATATAGGAAATAATAAATGGATATAATTAATAAAATTGCTGATGTCTTAAATTTATCAGCAAAACGTGTAAAAGCTGCTGTGGATTTGATGGATGAAGGGAATACCCTCCCTTTTATAGCTAGGTATAGAAAAGAGTTAACTAATTCTTTAAATGATGAAGAACTTAGAAAGATCGAAAGCAAGTTAAATTCATATAGAAACCTAGAAAAAAGGCGAGAAGAGATTATCACTTCAATAGAAGGGCAGGGCGAAATGACGCCTGAGCTTTTAGATAGCATAAAAAATGCAAAAACGCTTTCAAAACTTGAGGACTTGTATTTGCCATACAAGAAAAAGCGAAATACAAGGGCAGAAAAAGCAAAGAAAAAGGGGTTAGAGCCTCTCGCTATGAAGATATTTTTACAGGAAAAACACTTAATTCCAGAAAAAGCAGCTCTTGAGTTTATCAATCCAGAATTAGAGGTAAATTCCGTAGAGGATGCCTTAAATGGAGCGTCAGATATTATAGCAGAGATGATTTCTGATAATGCTGATGTTAGAGGTGCCTTAAGACAGTTTATTTATGAAAATGGGCTTATCATTTCAGAAAGTGATGACAAAGAGGGAACTTATGCCGTATATAGCGATTTTTCACAAAAGATAAACAAGATGGTTTCTCATAGAATTTTAGCTATAAATAGGGGTGAAAAAGAGGGTGTTTTAAAGAAATCAATATCTATAGATAATGATAGGGCTTTGGACTTGATTTATAGGCTAGTTGGAGCTAACAATAACAATCCTTGTGCTTATTTTATAAGAAATTCTGCTGATGATTCATTTAAAAGACTTATATTCCCATCACTAGAAAATGAAGCCTTTAATAAGATGTTTGATGAAGCTTCGGAACAAGCTATTCAAGTATTTGGACTAAATTTAAAACCTCTCTTAATGCAGGCGCCACTTATTGGAGAGGTAGTTATGGGATTTGACCCTGCATATAGGACAGGGTGTAAGATAGCTGTAGTTGATAGCTATGGAAAATTGTTAGATACGACAGTAGTATATCCAACTCCGCCACAGAATAAAACTGTCGAGGCAGAAAAAGTATTGACTACACTTATAAAAAAACATTCTGTTACTGTAATTGCAATAGGTAATGGGACAGCTACCAAAGAATCGGAAATATTTGTTTCAGAATTACTAAAAAAATTAAATTCAGAAAATAAGGATATGAATTTAAGATATGCCATAGTTAATGAGGCTGGGGCATCTGTTTATTCAGCTTCTGTGTTAGGAGCAGAGGAATTTCCAGACTTAGATGTTTCTTTAAGAAGCGCAGTATCAATAGCAAGGAGACTACAAGATCCATTGGCTGAACTTGTTAAGATTGATCCTAAATCCATCGGGGTAGGGCAGTACCAACACGATATGCCCCAAAATAGGTTGTCAGAAGTGCTTTCAAATGTTGTTGAAGACAGCGTAAACTCTGTTGGCGTGGATGCTAATACAGCCTCTGCTTCGCTATTGTCCTATGTTGCTGGAATAGGCACAAATTTATCAAAAAATATCGTTAAATATAGGGAAGAAGTGGGCGGTTTTAAGTCGAGAAAAGAGTTTTTACAAGTTCCAAAACTCGGCAAAAAGACTTTTGAACAATGTGCTGGTTTTATGCGTGTTTCTGGCGGAAGTGAGTTTTTGGATTGCACCGCAGTCCACCCAGAGTCATATAAAGCTACAAAAAAAATAATGAAATTATGCAAGTATGATGATAAATCAAATATTGATTTTTCAGACATAGACCAAAGAATTTCAGAAATAGGAAAAGAAAATTTGGCAAGCAAGGCAGAAATAGGTATAATAACCTTGGATGATATAATCAGTGAGTTAAAAAAACCGGGTCGCGACCCTAGAGAGAATTTAGAAAGCGTGAAATTAAGGCAAGAACTTCTTAGTGTAGAAGACTTAAATTCTGGTATGATTTTAGAAGGGGTAGTTAGAAATGTTGTAGACTTTGGGGTTTTTGTAGATATAGGAGTTCACCAAGATGGGCTAGTTCATATATCAAAAATTTGTGATAAGTTTATTAAACACCCCTCTGAAGTTTTGAAAGTAGGGGATATGGTTACAGTCAAGGTCGAGGACGTCGATCTAAAAAGAAATAGAATTTCACTAAATATGAGAGATCTTTAGTTTGATATTAGGAGGAAGATATGTGGCTTAGAAAAAGAGTTTCAAAAAAAGGGTTTGTTAGATTTGCATTTTGGACAACACTAGCGGTTGACTTGTACGTGTTGTACCTTATTTTTATTGCAAAAACTAATATTCCTCAAATGAATTTATTTAGCATAGGTTTAATTAGTATTGGCATATACGTTATAGTTTACTTTAATAGAAATGCTCCATCTAAAGTAGATGAAAACGATATAAATATTATAAAGAAAAACAAGAAAAAGAAAAAATAAAAAACTATTTATTTTCTTTTCTCTCAATTATCATAGAGTTTATTTCCTCGCCAATAATTAGGATTGCAGAACATACAAATAGCCATATTAGCAGCATAACAACAGATGTTAATGAGCCATAAACGACAGAATACTTAGTAAAATTTTGAACTATATACCCAAAAAAATTAGTCATAATTGCTAGGGTAGGGGCAGCAAATAAAGTCCCCGGTATAATCTTTTTGAATTTTACTTTTTTTGCTGGCAAGACGTAATAAATTGCCCCTATAAAAGCAACATATATGATGAAGTTAAGCAAAAATACTAATATATTAAAAAACGAACCATTTATATCGGCAACTTTCATATATCCAGTTATTCTATTTGCAATATTTAGACCAAAAGCTGATAGGAAAAATAGTATAGTAAAAACTACCACAATACCTATTATTAAAAGTATGGAAATAGACTTTGTCTTTAAATATCCACGTGTTTCTGTGTAGTCATTTGCAATATTAAATGCTTTTATAAGTGCACCAACTGCACTAGAACTTATAAATATTGTAGAAATTAGTAATGGAGAAAAAATTGATGTTGAAATTTTAGTTGAATACTGCAAATAATCTTTAATTAGGTTTACAGTTCCATCTGGAAATATTCTTAGTATTTTTTCTATATTATTTATATTATCAACACCAAGAGTAGTTAAAACAAGTATCATCAATATTATAAACGGAAAAAATGCTAGCATAAGAAAGTATGCACTCTGTGCAGCATAAGAATTTATATCGTGTTTATCAAGCCTTTTCACTAAATCTAGTAAAAAATTTTTCATATAATCTCTCCTAAAATTCTCCTAACAACTAAGTATATCATAAGTTTTAAAAATTAATAAGAAAAAATTAAATATTTTCAATACTTTTGTGATATACTGTACTTTAGATGTTAGAAGTAAAGATATATGGAGGAATTATGATTAATAAAGATTTAATAAAAACGGATTTATACGAGGCTGTTAATGCAGAGTATTTGAGCAAGCTAGAAATACCATCTGATAAAAAGTCTATTGGGGCATTTGCCTTGATAGATATGAATATTGAAAAACAGCTTTTAGAGGATTTTAACACCTTAAAATTTGACGATGAATTCGTTACAAAAGAAATGCAAAATTATTTGAAATTCTATCGCTCTATAGTAGAGAATAAGAATAGAAATTTACACGATAAACACCCCGTTTACGAGATGATAAATAGAATTTTGAGCATTAAAAACAATGATGATTTAAATAAGATAATTACAGAGTTAAGAAAGTTTGGCGTAGGTTCGCTCTTTAATATAGAAATATATCCTAGTTTTATGGACTCAAACAAAGAAATTTTATATATGGATGTTCCTGCAACAATTTTGCCAAGTAAGGAATATTATTTAGATAAGGATAAAAAAGACAAATATATACCAATTTTTAAAGATTGTATGCTTAAAATTTTTGATAAATTTGGCATTGAAAATGCAGAAAATATTCTTTCAAAGGCATTAAATTTAGATGAAAAAATAGTTGAATATGTAAGAACTTCTGTGGAATTGGCTGATTATACAAAATTGTATAATGTAGTAGAATATAGTGATTTTATAAAATATAGTGAAGTAATAGATTTTGACTACTATATACAAGAACTTATAAATAAGGAAATTGGTGAAATGTCAATTTCTCAGCCTAGATTTTTTGAAAATATCAATAAATTGTATAGCAAGGAGAATTTAGATGAATTAAAGGCTTTAATTTTAGTAAAATTCTTATTTAAGATTAGTGACTTATTTGATGAAGAATTGAGACTGATAAAGGCTGAATATCAAAATGCAATCTTAGGAATTAAAGAGGCGAAAAACACAGAAAAATTTGCATACGAAAAGGGTATGCAGTTATTTTCACAGGTTGTCGGTCTATATTACGGTCACAAATACTTTGGGGAAGATGCCAAAAAAGACGTTTTAGAAATGGTAAATAATATTATCGAGATGTATAAAGTTCGTTTACAAGAAAAAGAATGGTTACAAAAATCAACCAAAGAAAAGGCTATTTTAAAACTTTCTACAATAAATGTAATGATGGCTTATCCAGATAAATTGCCAGAGGTTTATACAAAATTGAGTTTTGATGAAAATTTAAGTTTGTATGAAAATTATTTTAATAATGCAAAAATTCACAGCTTAGATAGGCTATCAAAGTACGGTGAAGCAGTTGACCACACAATATGGGGCATGCCTGCTTCTATGGTAAACGCATATTATAACCCTTCATCTAACTTGATTTGTTTCCCAGCAGCGATTTTAAACAAGCCTTTCTATAGTCTAGAACAATCAAAGAGTGAAAACTATGGTGGAATAGGGGCGGTAATAGCTCACGAAATTTCACACGCTTTTGATAATAATGGGGCAAATTTTGATGAAAACGGTAATATGAATAATTGGTGGCAAGAGTCTGATTTTGCAGAATTTAAAAAGCTAACAGATAAGATGATTGAACAATTTGACGGAATAGAAATCAATGGTGGCAAGGTAAACGGTACCCTTGTTGTATCTGAAAATTTAGCTGATGTAGGCGGACTTGCTTGTTCTCTTGCTTGTCTAAAGAATGAAAAAGATTATAACTTAGAAGAATTCTTTATTAACTTTGCTAAGGTTTGGGCAATGAAAGGAAGAGAAGAATATTTACAATATTTATTAGAAACTGATGTTCATGCACCAGCAAAACTTAGATCAAATATACAAGTTACAAATATGGATGATTTTTTTGAGGTCTTTGATATAAAAGAGGGCGATAAAATGTTCCGTAAAAAAGAGGATAGGATAATCGTTTGGTAGATAAATGGAGTTAATATAATGCAGAAAGATATTGTAACGCATCCTTATGGAAATGAAATTAATGCTCTTATAGAAAAGGGTTTTATCAAAAATAATGATGAAAATTTTTATCCAGATATGTTTTTTACAGAGTCTCAATTTTTGGATATTGTAAATAATATTATTGGAAATAAGGAAGCTGCTATTTCTTTTACAGAAATTCACGGCTACGAAAAAGACGCTAAATTAGGCAGGTGTTTTGCATTAAAAG
>PDWI01008233.1_pt1 | contig 13596 bp, 12 predicted proteins | sample 1430891 | NCBI WGS metagenome assembly PDWI01 (sample SAMN01162508, study PRJNA174530) | Oral metagenome, whole genome shotgun sequencing project. | biome: Marine environment; feature: Marine mammal; material: Swab sample of the gingival sulcus; isolation source: swab sample of gingival sulcus...
CGTCAAAGCCGCCGCAATAGCAAGTAATATAATGGCATATCTCATGATTATCTCCTTACTCGTTTATTGATTGTTTTCAAATTGCGAAACTAAACCTGACAAATTTGGTAAAACTGTATCAAGCTCGCTTTTTTCTAAAGCATCCAGTGCCTTGGTAATACTGTTGGCAATCTCATCAACTACAAAATATTTATTCATCCCTGATTTTATTGACTGAATGCTTGATGCTAATAAAACCTTGTCATGAGAACGAACTGCTAATTCTGCCGTTTTTACATCAGCTTGTAATAAACGTTTTTCAATCAGCACGGTTTCTGATGAAATATCAATTTTGCTCGGATCCTTGGGCGTATATTTCACGCCACTGGCAACAATTGAAGTAACTTTATCTAGTAAACTTTGTTTTTTTGCAGGTTCTGATTTTGTATCTGAAGCTGATGTCGTTGCTGTATTTGCTGATTTAGTCACTTTAACACTTAGCTTAGCAATATTCTCAGAAACTGTTTTTAGCTGAGCTAATAAGGCATTTTCATCAACTGCCTTAACACCCGATAACTGAATCAATTTTTCTCGAATACTTTCAACTAACGGTGTCGCCTCACCGTCATTATTTGCTAACAATTTACTCTCAGCCATTTTCAATAGTCCTGTTGCACCATGAATATCACTTTCTGACTGAATTTTATAATTTGCCATGCGAAGTAAATAGCCAACTTCTTGCTTACTCATACCGTCAGCACTCACAACACTACCTACTGCTGAGGCCTCAGTGAGATTTTTTGATAGTCCTTTTTGGCTGAGTTCAATTTCTTTGACCTTGCCTAATAAATTATCAACCGCCTTCATACGACTATCCAAGGCTTTTTCCACATCAGCTTTTACAGCTTGACTTAGCCCACTCTGCATTTGTTCTATTTTGGCAATGCGAGCATTGAATGCTTTTTCACTCGCCCGAGATTTTTCTTCTTGACCTGATAATGCCGCCAACTGTTTCTTCAATTCAGCAACATCATCATTTTTCCCCAAAGAACCCACTTTATTTTCCAAAGTAGACAATTTTTCTGAAAAATTCGTAGAACCATCACCCAAATTACCTTTTAATAAACGCAATTCGTTAAAACTATAAGCACCTAGCCCTGTTCCTGCAAGCCCCAATAATAAAGCTAATGCAACACCTAAACCGCCTGATTTCTTTTTTTCAGGTGGTGCCTTTTTAATAATTTGTTTAGGTTTTGTCACCGACTGTTTTACCGGTCTTTTTTCCGTTGGTTTAGCAGACTCAGGCTTCACCGGCTGTTTGGCATTTTTGTCAGTGACTTTAGTATCAACTGCCTTATTATTCACTGTTTTTTGATGAGTTGTTTTGTCGCTAGCTTGGAGTTTAGACTTATCCGACTGATTCGTCGTTTCTTTAGCTGGTTGTTTGGCAACGTTTTCAGATGGTTTGTTTGTTTGACGATTTGTCTTAGCTGTGTCATTTGTTTGTTGTGAGCTTTTTACTGTCGCCTTCTCATTCAGCTCTTTTTTGACTTCAGCTGGCTTATTTTCAGCTTTTTCACTTTCAATCGTTTTTTTTATTGAATCTTTGGCATCATCTAAAGCAGCTTTAACTTGTTCTGCCTCAGATGCAGGCTTGGCGTTATTATTTGTTGGTTTGATATTTTTTCTTGTCATCAGTTACGTTCTTCTCCCACCACGTCAAAATAGACTGGTTTAATGATTGTTGATTCGCCGATTTTGCAACAATGACTTGCTGAAAGCCTAGCTCTACTAAATAATTAGCAATTCGCTGACTAAAAGCAAACACCGGCCATCGCCGAAAATTTCTTTGACCGTTAGCAATTAAATTCGCCACAACGGCATCGGCAATCTCACAACTACTCACAGAAATTGCACGAATAGAATATTCATCGAGAAATTTTACCATAACTTGCGGTGATAGTTTAGCTTTATTGCGGCGATAACAAATCAGCCTTGTTACTTTTTTTTCTTGAGACTGCCAAAAATCTGACAAAAGCCTACGTCCGCCTTCAGCACAAACAATACCAATACGTGATACCGGCAGTTGTGAGAAACGTTTATCAGCCAATAAACTTTCGCTGTTAAAAGGTGGGCGAGCCACTAGAGTAACGTTTGCTTTATTTTCTCGCAAAGCCTCTGCTGTTTTATCGCCAATGGCGATGATTTGTTTAGCCATCGCAGAGTGACGGTACCGATTGGGCAACTGTGAAAAAAAACAATGTACTGCATGTTGGCTAACAAAAAACAAGGTATCTGCCTGCAAAAAAGATTGAAAATCTTTTTCTGATAAGGCAACGGGTTCAATATTGATTACAGGCAGACCGTACAACGTCACTTCTGGTGACAAGCTAATTTTTTCTTGTGCATTCGGACGTGGTAGCCATACCGATAATTTGTTCATTATTATACTGTTGACGATGAAATCTTATCCAAAATTTCCTTTGCACCTTGAGCCAGTAGATTATCCGCAACAGCTAAACCGATTGCTCGGGCCTCATCAATATGTCCTGTTTTTTCTGCGTACAACATCACTGAACCATCAGGCTCACCAATCAAAGCACGCAAATAAATCTGCTTACCCGATAACTCTGCATAGGCCGCTATCGGCGTTTGACAACTACCGTTAAGCCGTTCGTTAACCGCACGTTCTGCCGTAGCACAAATAGTATTTTGCGTATCGGCAAGCGGTGCTAAAAACTGCTTGGTGGTTTCATCATCAAGGCGACATTCAATCCCCAACGAACCTTGAGCAATCGCAGGCAATGAAATTTCAGGCTCAATCACTGAAGCAATTCGCTCCGCCAAGCCCAAACGTTCCAAACCTGCCACGGCAAGAATAATCGCATCGTAATCACCATTATCCAATTTCGCCAAACGGGTATTAACATTGCCTCGCAAATCCTTAAATTGTAAATGTGGATAATGTTTTTTTAGCTGACAAACACGGCGTAGCGAACACGTGCCAACGACAGCATTTTCGGGTAACTCACTTAGTGTTTGATAATGATTGGAAACAAAAGCATCAAAGGGATTATGTCTTGCCATTATGCATGACAAGCCTAAGCCCTCAGGGAAAATCACACCGACATCTTTCATCGAATGCACAGCAATATCCGCTCGTTTTTCTAACAGTGCATTTTCCAACTCTTTGACAAACAATCCCTTACCACCAATTTTTGCCAATGGGCTATCAAGCAATTGATCACCTCTTGTGGTCATGCCGATAACTTCAACCTGTAAATCTTGATGATATTGCAACAATTTACCTCGGACAAATTCAGCCTGCCACACGGCTAAAGGACTATTTCTTGTTGCTATACGTATTGTTTCCGTCATGATTTTTCTAACCCTTATCGATAAAAATCAAAGCATAGCACTAAAGCCCCAATAAATAAACTCAAACACCATCCTATTCTTCAAAATCACACCTAATAATCTTCCACTGACTATTGACAAAATTGACGATAAACTCTATTGTCACTGTTCTATCTTTATTTCCCAATTTTTAGACAATATTATGAGCAAAAAAACCAATCAACAATGGGGCGGACGTTTTAGCGAATCGATGGACGGCTTTATTCTCGACTTTAACGAATCCGTATCCTTTGACCAACGTATGGCTTTTGATGACATTGCGGGCTCTATCGCTCACGCCACGATGCTGGGTGAGCAAGGCATTTTATCATCAGAAGACGTAACAAAAATTCACCAAGGTTTACAACAAATCCAACAAGAAATCCAAGATGGAAAATTTCAATGGTCAGCCGAACTCGAAGATGTCCATATGAATATCGAAGCCAGGCTAACCGACTTAATCGGTCTAGCAGGTAAGCGCTTACATACAGGACGCTCTCGCAACGACCAAGTTGCTACGGACATTCGCCTGCACCTACGCGGTGCCATTGATGATATGCGTGGACAACTCAGACAACTCATGCATGGCATTGTCGAATTGGCTGATAAAGAATACGACACGATTATGCCGGGTTTTACGCATTTACAATCTGCCCAACCGGTGACTTTTGGGCATCATTTATTGGCGTGGTTTGAAATGCTCAAACGCGATGATGAACGTTTAGTCGATTGTCGCAAACGCCTCAATCAATCACCACTGGGGGCTGCCGCTTTGGCGGGAACAACTTATCCCATTAATCGTTTGCGTAGTGCTGAATTAATGGACTTTGACAAACCTTGTGCCAATTCACTAGACGCTGTTTCTGACCGAGATTTTGCCATTGAACTCTGTAGTGTGAACGCAATGATTGCCATGCATTTATCACGCATGGCGGAGGAATTAATTATTTGGAATTCAGTACAGTTTAAATTTGTTGATTTACCCGATAGATTTTGCACAGGCAGTTCCATCATGCCACAAAAGAAAAATCCCGATATTGCCGAGCTAGTACGAGGTAAAACAGGACGTGTTTACGGTGATTTAATGACCATGCTCACTATCATGAAATCACAGCCACTCGCCTATAACAAAGACAATCAAGAAGACAAAGAACCGTTATTCGACAGTATTGATACTGTCACGGCCAACCTACGAGCCTTTGCCGGCATGATTCCACATATCCAAGCCAACCGTGACATCATGAAAAAAACCGCTAAAGATGGATTTGCCACCGCGACTGACTTGGCAGATTATTTGGTGAAAAAAGGTATTGCCTTTAGGGATGCGCATGAAATCGTCGGTAAGACCGTTGCGCTTGCCATTGAAAAAAATTGTGCCTTAGATGAGTTATCATTGGAAGATTTAAAAGCGCAGAATGACGGTATCGAAAATGATGTTTTTGAGGTTTTAACGGTCGAAGGTTCAGTGAATGCACGCAACCACCTAGGTGGAACAGCACCTGAACAAGTTAAACTGGCTGTGGCAAATGCACGCAGTTATCTTGATGAAGTTTAGGGATTCAAAATTAAAAGTCTAAAAACCTAAAAAAGTACCGTCATTCTATCGCTCTAGAATGACGGTACTTTTTTAGTGCTTTCTGTAATAATAGGGAAATAAATTATCCTGCTATCCTATGGCTTCAGTTGATGAAAATCACTCACGGACTGAAATTGATGAACCATATTTAATAACTCATCCTCTGCAAAATGTTTGCCGATAATTTGTAAACCAACAGGCAATCCACTTGCTAATCCAACGGGGTGAGAGACAGCAGGCAAGCCCGCCAAATTTGCCGTAATCGTACACATATCGTCATTGTAGTCAAAATCTTTGCCCAACTCGGGTACTATACTTAAACTAGTTGGCAATATAATACTATCAACATTAGCAAAGTTTTTCTTAAACTGATTAAGAATAGCACGACGCATTTTCTGTGCCTTAACATAGTAAGCATCAAAATACCCCGCTGACAAAGCAAACGTTCCCAGTAAAATACGGCGTTTCACTTCTGCACCCAGTCCTTCGCTGCGCGAGGCAGTATATAATTCATTAAGGTCTTTGACATGCTCACTACGGTAGCCATAACGTACACCATCAAAACGAGATAAGTTTGACGAACACTCCGAAGACGAAAGAATATAATAAGCCGCCACACACAATTCAGGATCTGGCAGCTCAACATCAATAAACTCAACGCCTTGTTTTTTATAGTGCTCAATGGCTTCTTGATAACGTGCTTGAACTTCACTATCCCCTACTCGTTCAAAAAGCGACTTCACTAATCCAACTTTTTTGCCTTTTAGCGGATTTGCCAAAGCACCTAAATAATCCCCCGTTACTTGATTAACCGATGTTGAGTCTTTGGCATCATGATGAGCAACAGCCGACAAAGTAATGGCAGCATCTTGGGCAGTACGACTAAAAATGCCCGGTTGATCAAAACTCGACCCAAAAGCCACCACGCCAAAACGAGATAAGCGACCATAAGTTGGCTTTAGTCCAACGACACCACAAAAAGCGGCGGGTTGACGAACCGAGCCACCCGTATCCGAACCAAAAGCCACAGGCACTAGACCATTGGCAACAACAGCAGCCGAGCCACCTGAGGAACCACCCGTGCAATGATTGGGGTTAAAAGGATTTTTTACATGACCAAACGCCGAGTTTTCATTAGTTGAACCCATGGCAAATTCGTCCATATTGGCTTTCGCAATGCTGACACTGCCTTGTTGCTGCATTAAATCAACAACAGTCGCATCATAAACCGAAATATGATTTTCAAGCATTTTTGATGCACAGGTCGTCGGATAGTCTTTGATATTAAAATTATCTTTATAAATAATTGGCATACCCAGTAAGGCATGATTTTTCTCTTCTGATAACAAAACATCTGCCTGTCGGGCTTGTGCTTTTGCCAACGTGTCACAAGTTGATAAAATGGCGCCTGAGTTATCAGCTTTCGCCGCCGAAAGGATTTCTGTAGTTAATTCAGTTGCTGACAATTTTTTTTCGTCAAGTAAATGGCGAAGTTCTGTCAATGTCTTATATTGTACCGTCATTCTATCAACCTCATTCAATCACTTTAGGCACTAAAAATAAGCCATTTTCAACTAAAGGGGACTGTGCTTGTATGCTGTCACGTGGTATATCAGGATTGGAAATATCATTACGCATAGGTTGATTAATTTCTAAAGGGTGATACAAAGGTTCTAAATCGGCAATTTCTGCCATATCGACCTTATCCATATTGTCTAAGACACTGGCAATTTTTTTTAGCGTTATCGCCTTATCCTCTTCACTAACCCTTAATTTAGCGAGTTTTTCAATATTCTTTAGGGTAGATTCATCTATTCTCATTGTTCTAAAAATAATAATTTATGGGGTTTTTAACGTGAGTTTTATTATAAAAACGTTATAATGCACACCTGCAGTATTATCCACGACTGCACCACAAAAAGAAATAGTTATATTAATTTTCTCAGCATTCTACTGACTATGCTGAAACCGAACGAAGGACTTTATCTATGTTTAAATGGTTTAGAAGTATGTTTTCTAGTGACTTGGCAATTGATTTAGGCACTGCCAATACCGTTATCTATCTTGCAGGCGAAGGTATCGTGCTCAATGAGCCATCTATTGTTGCCATACGAACGTTACCCGAAGGTGGGAAAGAACCCATTGCCGTTGGTGAGGAAGCTAAGCAAATGCAAGGTCGAACACCTGCTGATTTGGAGACTATCCGCCCAATGCGAGATGGTGTTATCGCTGACTTAACAGCAACAGAGCACATGCTCAACGAATTTATTAAGCGTATTCACAAGCGTGCTTTTTCTATTTCTCCAAGCCCGACCGTCGTTGTTTGCGTACCATCAGGTGCGACACAGGTTGAACGTCGAGCGATTGTCGAAGCTGCTAGACGTGCTGGTGCCCATCCTGTTCATTTGATCTCAGAACCCATGGCAGCGGCTATTGGATCCGGCATGTCAGTTGATGAAGCGAGAGGAGCCATGGTGATCGATATTGGTGGCGGTACAACAGAAGTTGGCATCATTTCGCTCAATGGTATTGTTTACTCAAACTCAATTCGCATTGGTGGTGATAAGTTTGATGAGGCCATTATTGATTATGTTCGTCGTAGTTTTGGTATTTTTATTGGTCACCCCACTGCTGAACGCCTTAAAAAGGAAATCGGTTGTGCCTACCCAACGAGTGAGGTTTACGAATTAGAGCTTAAAGGTTTAAACCAACAAGAAGGAGCCCCGAGAAGTTTCACAATCAACTCGAATGAAGTACTTGAAGCACTTCAAGAACCACTAGCGGGCATCATTAAAGTCGTTAAGCATGCCCTAGAGCAAACACCGCCGGAACTTGCTTCCGACGTTGCTGAGCGAGGCATTGTTCTAACCGGCGGTGGTGCACTCTTAAGAGATATTGATAAATTGCTAACCGAAGAAACGGGGTTAAATGTTATTATTGCTGATGAGCCATTAATGTGTGTTGCCAAAGGCGGTGGAAAAATTATTGAACATATTGATAACAACTACGCACTACCTTTCCTCTTACAGAGCTAGATCTTATCTAATTGTAAACTAGATATGGCGAGACGTACGGCTAATTCGACAGGCTTAGGATTAATAGGACTAACAATTTTTTTGTTAGTCCTTAGCGTTTTTACAATGGTTCTCGACTATCAAAAAAAAATTCCTGGATTACGCAATTTGATTCAAGAAAATTTCACAATACCACTAAAAACTGCTTCTGCTTGGCCATCTCAGTTACAAGATAATATTAGTCATTTTTTCGTTGAAAAAAAGTTACTAAAAGAAGAGAATAAAAAGCTAAGAAAAGAAATTCTTTGGCTAAAAGCCGGACTAGCCAACCAAACAATCCTTGAGGCAGAACTGAGACGCCTAAAAAATTTGTTTGACTCCAATATGATACAAACTAAACCCGTTTTATTAGTGGAAGTTATTGATACACAAATTGATGCCAACAAACACCAAATTGAAATAAGTAAAGGAATGTCTAACAACCTATCTGAAGGTCAAATCGCTACAGATGAACATGGTGTCGTTGGGCAAATCACATCACTATTTAAGCATACAGCAATTATTAGCTTAATTACAGACGAGCATCAACGTGTTCCCGTTTTCATCCAACGCAATAATCTAAGGCTAATGCTTAGAGGTAGTGGTAATTTAAATGAATTAGAAATAGAGTTTGCCACCCAAGATGCCGATATTAAGGTTGGCGATAAGTTAATTACTTCAGGACTCGGAAAACGCTACCCAAAGGGTTATGGCGTTGCAACGATTACCGAAGTAAAACAATCACCACTGAATGAATTTTTACAAGTTAAGGCAAAGCCCCTAGCTAGACTGGATAAAGTTTTAGAAGTCCTACTCATTAGCCCTAAAGTGTCTTCAAAAGGCATGGAAAAAAATATAAAATCGTCAGAAAAACAACATGCCCAAGAATAATTTAGCACAACAGTTTCTTATTGTCATCGTCATGATGATACTGGCGTTTTATTTTCAGGAGATTACTAGTAGTCAGGTTATCCAAAAAGCTTTACCTGCTTGGCCATTTGTACTTACACTATACTTTTCCGTTTCTTCACGATTTTTCTTTGGCGTATTTTCAGCTTTCGTTGTTGGGCTTGTTCAAGATACATTGATGAGTATCCCAACGCTTGGTTTACATGCTGGTATTTATGTGTTAGCTGCTTTCGTTATGATTGCCTCTCGTATGCAGTTTAAATATCTTTCTTTAATGGCCCAAACATTGGTCATCGGCGCATTGGTTTTTGCGAAGATTCTAGCTATAATGCTGTACGAATCATTCTTTTACTCACCCCCAAGCCATCTATGGGACTTTTTAAGTATTCCTTTTAGTATGTTATTTTGGATAGTGTTGCGGTATTTTTTCTTAACATTTTCAAAAAAATATAGCTGAGAACAAGTGAGATGAGTGCAAGAAAAAAAACCAGTATTAATAACAATCAGAATGAAATTCAACGTGATAAAAATATTCAGATAAGTTTTTATCGCCGCACACTTATTATTATCATAGGCATTATTTCTGGTATTCTGGTTTTATTTTCTCGTGCCTACTATCTACAAATTACGCGTCATGATTATTATCGTACTCGCTCGCAAAAAAATCGCGTCAAATCCCAAGTTATTCCGCCAATACGCGGGAATATCTTTGATCGAAATGGCATTGCACTCTCAGAAAACATCCTCAGCTATGACTTAATTGTTAATAGAGCCAAAAGCCAAAAGTATGAACAATTAATAGAAAAAATAAATCAATATATACGTTTTAATGATGACGATTTATCGAAATATAACCTTGATAAAAGAAAAAAACTTTTTAACCAAGACATTATTGTAAGAAGCGACTTAAGCCAAGAAGAGATTAATACTTTTTCCGTGGATTTATATAAGTTTCCTGGTTTTGAGATTGTACCATCTTACAAGCGACATTACCCCTATGGAACTTTAACTGCTCATGTTATTGGTTACATAAACAATATTAATAAAAAAGATAAAAAAACACTAGATCAAAGAGAATATTCGGGTACATTAAAAATTGGGCGAACAGGTATAGAAAAAGAATACGAATCACTACTACATGGTCAAGCAGGTTTTCGACAGGCTGAAGTCACAAAAACAGGGAGGATTATTAGAATACTGGATCAGATAGACCCTATCCCAGGTAGTGATTTAACACTCTCACTAGATTTAACTCTACAAAAAATTATCAGTGAAGAATTAGAAAAAAATGAATTTAACGGTGCAGGTGTTGCCATTGACCCTCGCAATGGAGAGGTTCTAGCACTCTATTCTAATCCTAGTTTTGACGCCAATTTATTTGTTAATGGCATCAGCCACAAAGACTACAATTTTCTTCGCAATTCTCCGAGAAAAAACCTATTTAACCGAGCATTGCACGGACAATATGCACCTGCGTCAACAATAAAACCCATGATGGCATTAGCCGCTTTACACCACTACGTAGTTTCTGCAAGTACACGAATTAATTGCCGTGGCTATTATCGTATTCCCGAATACAAAAAAACTAAACGTTTTTTCTGCTGGAAACGCTCTGGACATGGTAACATGACAGCCCGTTCTTCCATTATTCAGTCTTGTGATGTTTACTACTACACCGTGGGTAAAGAGTTAGGTATACAACGCATCCACGATTATCTCGCCCAATTTGGTTTAGGAAAAAAGACAGGTATTGATTTACCTAATGAATCTACTGGTATTCTTCCCGATAAAAAGTGGAAGGAGAAAAATTATAAAAAATCATGGTTTATTGGTGATACTATCAATGCCAGTATTGGACAGGGTTACGTCACAACTACACCGCTACAACTAGCCTATTTTACAGCTATACTTGGTGCAAGAGGTAAGCGTTATAAACCACACTTTCTCACAAAAATAACTCATCCTATTTCAGGTACAACAGTGCCACAACAACAAACACTATCCGATATTATTCAAAATAACCCCAAGGCTTGGAAAAATATCCACAATGCCATGGTCGATGTCGTGTCGGGAACACGTGGAACAGCCAGAAAAATGCTTCTTAATTTACCTTTCAAAATAGCAGGAAAAACAGGAACCGCACAGAACTTCTCTTTCAGGAATGAGAAGAGGTTAAAAAAACACGAACTCAAACAACACCTACGAGATAATGCTTTATTTGTCACTTATGCACCAGCTGATGAACCTGTTATTGCCTTATCTATTCTATTAGAAAATGCGGGGGGCGGTAGCGAATCTGCAGCACCTGTGGCTGCTAAAGTATTGAATCGATATTTCAGGGAGCGGAAAGAATGAAAAAACACCAGAAATAACCACAAAAGAAAAATTTTCTAAAGATAAAAATCAAAATAAATACAGACCTCATCAGGAAAAAATCTATGCCTAATTTAGTTATCAGCAATAGAAATCGGTTCTATCTAGATATACCACTGCTAATACTCATTATTTGTATCATGTGTATTAGCTCGGTTGTTCTGTATAGTGCAGGCGGTGTTGATAAAACGCTTAGTCAGATGGTTCGTTTCGGTATAGGCCTAGTCGTCATGTCAGTGGTTTTATTCATTCCCAAAGGGCTTATTCGGTTTTCTGCTCCCATTTTTTATCTATTAACCATAGCTCTATTAGTAGCCGTCGAGTTAGTTGGTGTAAATGTCAATAATTCCCAACGTTGGTTGGATATCGGAGTGACCAAAATTCAACCCTCTGAAATTGCAAAACTTGCTATTCCGCTGATGTTGGCAAATTACTTTTATGTGAGAAAGTTACCGCCGTCATGGAAAGATATTATTGTTGCACTAGCGATTATTGCTGTCCCCACCGGATTGGTATTAAAACAACCCGACTTAGGAACGGCTATTCTAGTTGCTAGTTCTGGTTGCATATTACTTTTTTTAGCAGGTATTTCGTGGCGATTGATTATTGGTTCTCTTATTTTACTTGTTGCAAGCATTCCACTGTTTTGGTTTTATGGCATGAAAGATTATCAAAAGACACGTGTGATGACTGTGCTTAACCCGGAACGAGATCCTTTGGGTGATGGCTACAATATTATCCAATCTCAAATAGCAATTGGCTCCGGGGGCGTGCATGGCAAGGGGTTTAACCAAGGTGTACAGTCCGCCGAATTTCTTCCTGAAAATACCACAGATTTTATTTTTGCCGTTTTTTCTGAAGAGTGGGGACTACTTGGCATTGCCGTATTATTCACACTCTACTTGCTAATTATACTTCGCTGTTTCCAACTCACACTAAAAATGTCGGATAACTTTTCTCGCCTATTATCAGGTTCATTAATTTTTATTTTTTTTATTTATTTTTTTATTAATGTTGGTATGGTATCAGGTATCTTACCTGTTGTAGGTTTACCCTTACCCCATTTTTACTCAACCCGGTAGTAGCCCAAAGTTATGATAAAACCGTCAAAGGGCAACACTTCATTCATTCTATGACAGGGAAATTTGGTTATAGTAAATCAGAGCTGCAGCAAATTTTTTCTCATGTGCAAATGGATAGTACGATTCTCAATAAAATTTCTCGCCCGGCAGAAAAAACAACGCCTTGGTATCTCTATAAGAAAATTTTTCTTGATAAACAAAGAATCAATAATGGTGTCGCTTTCTACCAAAAATATAAAACTATCCTCGATGAGGCTTATAAAAAATTTGGTGTACCACAATCTGTTATTGTTGCAATTTTAGGCGTAGAAACTCGCTATGGAAAAGTCATGGGTAATGATAAAGTCATTACTGCTTTATCAACCATTGCTTTTAATTATCCGAAACGAGAGAAATTTTTTACTAAAGAACTCAAGGCCTTCTTAAAAATGGCAAAGTCAGAAGGATTTAATCCTCTTTTGCCCAAGGGCTCGTACGCCGGTGCCATGGGTATGGCACAATTTATGCCATCCAGTTATTTACATTATGCTGTAGATTATGAGAATGACGGTAACAAAGACTTATGGAATAATCCAGCTGATGCAATTTTTAGCATTGCCAATTATTTAGAAAAAAATGGTTGGCAACGTGGTGGGGTAATTGTTGATACTGCTAGTCTAACACGACCTTACAAAGGTAAATACTCACATAAACCGTTTACAACACTTCATAATCTAAATCAACAGGGGGTTTATCTAAAAAATATTGTTGCAATGGGTAATAGTAAAGTCGGGCTACTATCTCTAGATAATAAACCACAAAAACAATACTACATCACTTTTCCAAATTTTGCCGTGATTACGACCTATAACACAAGTCCAATGTACGCTATGGCGGTAACCGAGTTATCTCGTATCATTGATGAAAAACGCCAATGAGAAAAACATTATTTGTGACATTTTGTCTCTACTTACTTATAATACTACCAGCGTGCTCCAGTATTAGGTCGTCAAAACAGTCCTCTGTTGCTAGCTTTTCTAAAATGGATAAGCTAGATAAACAGCAAGCGGCTCCTATTAAACATAAATACACCTATCGGGTTCGTGGTGAGCACTATAAAGTACTAGATAACGCTCATAACTTTACTCAACTGGGAATGGCTTCGTGGTACGGAAAAGCCTTTCACGGAAAAAAGACAGCTAGCGGTGAACGATTTAACATGCATGCTTTGACTGCAGCTCATAGGGTA
>PDWI01007233.1_pt1 | contig 13594 bp, 9 predicted proteins | sample 1430891 | NCBI WGS metagenome assembly PDWI01 (sample SAMN01162508, study PRJNA174530) | Oral metagenome, whole genome shotgun sequencing project. | biome: Marine environment; feature: Marine mammal; material: Swab sample of the gingival sulcus; isolation source: swab sample of gingival sulcus...
ACTCTCCGCGCTTTTCCGCTTCACGGAGAATATACAGGGCCACCCGGTCCTTGATAGACCCTCCGGGATTGAGATATTCGGCTTTGGCATAAACAAACTGGTTTTTCTGCTTCTGTTTAGAAAAATCCAAGGAGATCAGCGGGGTGCCTCCGATCTGATTCATGATTGAAGTGGCAGACATGGGTAGCCTCCTGAAGTGGTGGGTTAAGGGAGATTTTCCTGGCTTTTAACACCCTTAACCGAGATAAAATTATAACTCATTAAGAATATTGGAAACCGATGACAGAAATGGAACCATAGCTGTCCTGATAAAAAAATGTCCGCCTTCCATCTGAATCAAGGTAAAAGCAGAAGAGGTATGCTCTTTCCATGGTTCCATTACCCTTCTTGGAGTTTCCTCATCCTCAGCGCCGTAGAAGGCAGTGATGGGAATGTTAATGGGAGAGTCTTTCTTGAAGATATAGGTCTCCTCTATGGCCAAATCCGCACGCAGAAGAGGTAAATAAATACTCATCAATTCTTTGTTCTCCAAAACGGCATCCGGTGTACCAGAGAACCGCTTAAGCTCACTGATGAATTCATCTTCTGGTAAATCATGCAATGGAGACGGCTCCGGGATATGAGGAGCCCTGGCAGCAGACACTATCAAATGTTTGGGGAGGGGCATTTTTTGTCTAATCAATGCACGAATCAATTCAAATGCCACAAGGGCGCCTGTACTGTACCCCAAAAAAACAAAGGGTTTGTCAAGCAGAGGAACCATTTCCGGTAAAAGCTTGCTTACCAACTCGTGGACATCGGCAATCGGGGGTTCTGAAATACGATTTTCCCGACCTGGCGGTTGTACAGCACAAACCTCCACACGAACAGGTAAATTCTCAGACCACTGGCGAAATGCCAAAGCCCCTCCCCCAGCATAGGGGAAACAAAAAAGCCGCATCCAGGCCATGTTATTCTGTTGCGTCATAATCCAGGGCGATGATTCATTCATGTATAATCGCATACATTCTCCATTCAATTCATTTTGTTACATGGTGTGTCATTTCATATGTAAACCTTCGGATCAGACAATCAATTTCTAAAAATACTCTGCCAGCCAGGTTTCAATTTTATCAAGAAGTGACATGTAGGACAGATGTAATAAATTTGTATGCCCCGAATTTTCCTGCAAAAAAGTGGTCACAGGAGCATTGCTAAAGAGGTCTGCCTCGGCTGCAAGGTCAATTTCCTCCCAAAGAGCATCATATTGACCGGATGCCAATAATACAGGAATATTTATGCATCCAAGTACAGGCGAATCCGGTTTTAGCAGTACCCAGACGGCCCCCCTGGGCATTGGCTGTGCTCGCAGGTTGTCGTAATCAATAATTTCCGGATCAGCTCCCGGCATATGATAAAACGATTCGGCACGTTCTTGATCCGTTAGAGAAATGTAGTCCCCTGTCAGCATTTGCATGGGCGAAGAATCTGTAGAAGCCTGTTGACCATGAAGAAAACCAATACTTATAAGTCCGTCAAGCAGATTGGTCTCACCGGCAATCATATTCCCAAAAAGAGCTCCCATGCTGTGACCAACCCATATGATCGGCCTTTGGCCCTGATTTTTTTTGATCTGGCATAGCATTTTTTTAAGCGTACAGGCTTGGTACCAAGGTGTGAGAAGATCCCCATTGGGATGGCTTGAATCCCCATATCCCAGTCGGTCAATGGCCAAAACCGAATAGCCAAGATCTGCAACAAAATGATTAATCCAGGAATATCCAGGGACATTCCACATCCATTTTCCGTAAGTTGCTCCATGAACCAAAATCAACAAGGGTTTCCCTGCATCTGGTATGGGTTGATACTGAACTCCTCGGATGGTATGTCGATGAAAAAGAGTACGAACAGAATACTCCTGATTGATCGCTTGAATCTCGAAAGCATAGCTGTTGGCAATGCCTGCAAGGATTAACACGAGTACGAACAAAAAACTGATACATTTTAATCTGGTAATTTTCATTTTTACACCTCATTTCACTTATTTTTTAGCACGATATATGGGTACTATTCAGCTATTCTATTGGGCGTAGAATTCGTCTTTTCAATGGTAAAATCATCCAAAAATAGAGAGAATGGGGATTCTATTCCATGTACGGAAGCAGAATCTTCGATGTCTCAAAGACCCTGCGTAACTTCAGAAAAAACGATTTTTCCCACAGATGACGCCTCTGGAAGATATCCGAAAGGGACCTGGTTTAAAGCTTGCCAATAAGTTTTAAAACTTCACGAATTTCTGTTTGTATAGTTGAATCCACTGACATCAAGGGCTTTCGGGCCGTTGGTGTTGCAATAATTCCCATGAAATACAAGGCCATTTTATAGCATGAAATGAAGTCTGATACACTATACGCAACAATATTCGTTAACAGACAAACTGTTTTTAGATATATTTCACGAGCTTTTTCAATTTCACCAGCTTGCATACAATCAACTATATTTGTATTTTCGCCAGGCAAAATGCAACTGCCAGCAGAAGTAACACCGGAAGCTCCATACAGAAGCATATGATAGAAGTATCGGTCATGTCCTGCCCACGGAATGATTTTTCCCTGAGTGGCCTCTATTATCATAGGTATTTTTCCTGGTTTCTCCACAAATATTTTGGAATATTTTATATTGTGCAAATTCTCACTTATTTTGGCATAAAGATCCAATCCAAATTCAATTCCAGCTCCGCCGTCATATATTAAAATTGGCAGGTTCACTGCATCGTTGATAGCTTTAAAATGTTCATATATACCAACACTCGTATGCGGAAAGCGATAAGGCGCTGTGGTAAAAATATAGTCAGCACCTGATTTTTCAGCGTATTTTGCCAAATCCACAGAAACCGCTGTTGAAGAGGATTCAACGGCAAAGCCAACTGGAACACGACCATCAACGGATTCGATAGCTAAATCAAGAAATGCTTTTCTCTCATCTGTGGCAAATAAAAAAGCCTCGCCGGTAGTACTCTGTGCCAGGACACCATGAACTCCATTGGTAATAACATAATCAATAAGCCTTTTCGTGCTTTTTTTATCAACAGATCCATCTTCGTTCAAAGGTGTTACCAACATACACTGATTCCCATAAAGTTTTTTTTGCATGATATGCTCCTTTGTTTTCTCGCTATATATTTTTAACTCAACTTTCGGTGCTGATTTAAAATCATTTGAATTTAATTAGTTATTTTTTTTAAACAGCTTGATTTTCTATCATTTTGAATTGTTCTTTTAGTCTCTTTTTATTCGTATCTTTTTGTTGTTATATAAAAAATATAGGTTTTATAAAGTCCGAAAGTTGAGTTTTTAAAAGTCTTGTGCAAAGCCTTTATATGAAAGTATCCCTGACAAATTATAGTTACTTTCATATTTTTTGAAATTATATCTTCCCTTGAAAAGAACTATTATTTTTATTCTGACTGTCTTTTGCAAGATCATTTGCCACGTCAAAAATCATATCTTCCTGCCCCGCAAGAATTTTTCTTCTGCCTAATTCAAAAAATACATCTTTTGGATCAACCTCAAACTCTTTAGAAATCCTTACAACATGTTTTTCAAAACCAGAAAACACACCGGCCAATCCACTGACAATATTTAGAGAATTAGAATAAGGCAGAGTCTGGATAATTGCTTCTTCAGCTATATCAGAGGCTTCTAATAATTCGTATAATTTCAGATTGGTTTTGATATCGTTTCTCCGTTTAAAAATAGCAGCGAGAGCTTCAAGTTGAGCATTTCCAGCCCCAGCCCCAAATCCCCTTGCAGTGCCATCAATGATTAATGCTCCACATTTTATCGCCTCCAGAGAATTTGCAATTGCCATTCCTAAATTATTATGAGCATGGAAACCGACAGAAATAGACAAATTATCAACTAAATATGAAACTTTTGTATTGACATTCTCAGGTAGAGAATAACCCGCAGAATCCATCAAAATAATAGCTTCAGCACCATAATCCTGCATTTTTAATGCCTGTTCGTAAAGAGCTTCTGCTTCTAACATGTGAGACATCAACAACACACCAAAAGCTGTTTTTCCATTTTTTTTACAAAATTTTATATGAGTTTCTGTTACATCTGCTTCTGTACAATGCGATGCGATTTTAAAAACATCCACCCCAATATCAATAGCAGGTTTTAGGTCTCTCTCAATGGTTGCAAAACCAGGGGCAACAAAGGCAGCCAACTTTGAATTTTTGAGGCTTTTTCTGGCTGTCTGAAGAAGTAACCTGTCCGAAGTTAAAGATTCTCCCATCTGCAAAGAAGAAGCTCCAAGTCCATTTCCGTGCCCTACTTCAACAATATCTACTCCTGACTGATCAATTTTATTACAATACAATTCAACCTGTTCAGGTGTCAGCTGATGAAGGATAGCGTGGCTTCCGTCCCTTAATGTTGCATCACTTATAATGATATTTTTGGACATTTCCCTCTATTTCCTTTGCATATTCTTCTGCTATCATGATAGCAGCACAATTTATAATATCTAAATTGCCTGCATATTCAGGCAAATAATCCCCAAGTCCCTTAACTTTAACTATAATAACGATCCGATTTCCTTCCCATATAGGTCCAATTTCAATTTTATAGCCAGGGACATAGGATTGGAGTTCTTTAATAAGTCTTTCTAAGAGAGAATTTAATTTTTCTGCGTTATAATTTTTTACCTTTGCAGAAATGGTTATTTGCATATCCACACCTGGGTCAGCGGGATTCAGAATAAGCAGGGTTTTTACCTTTTTTATACCAGTAAAATATTGCAGTGCTTTTTCTGTCGTTCCAATATATTCATCCACGTTGGCTCTTGTGGCTGGACCGGCAGCCTTTGAAGAACCACTAACAACAACTTCCAGATATTCTATATCGTCATGGGTTTGACTTATTGCGTGTGCAATGGGAAGGGAGGCCTGCCCTCCACATGTAATCAAATTAGACTCTGTATGTTCCAAAGATTCTTTGAGATTGATAGAAGGAACACACATATTGCCGTTATTAGAAGGAGTCAGGTCTATTATTTTTTTTCCAATTTTATTAAAAAAAACCAAATTTTCTAAATGGGATTTTGCTGAAGTCGCATCAAAAATAAGATCAAATTGATCTTTATTTTTTAATAAGAACTCTATCCCTCTATCAGAGCATGGGACATCAAGAGACTTGGCTTTTTGCATTCCAGCAGATTTATAATTTCTTCCGGCAAAAATTGCACATTCAAGATGCTCGGAGCGCAACACCTTGATCAAAAGATCTGTTCCTATATTGCCTGTACCTAAAATAGCAACCTTCATAAAATACCTCACAAGATTGTAATGAACTATCCAATGCTATTAGCCTGAGGATAATTTTTATTTAATATACAAGAGAACTTGTGTAACATGCATCAATCGTTAAACTTTCGGGTTATACTAAATCATAGTAACTCAACTTTCGGGTTTAATTTTAAATCATTTAAATTCAATTATTTATTTCTTTGAATAGTTTGATTTTTTCACAGCTATGGATCGTATTTTTTAGAGTTTTTTGATTTATATATATCTGTTATAATATAAAAAATATACTTTTTATGAATCCCGAAAGTTGAGATAGTAAAAAACTAAGTCGGTTTATGGCAGTTTATATAAAAGTTTCTATAAGTAATTAGATTACTTTCATTCTTTGTTGTGGGTCAGTCTGGAGAATCACATACCCAGACGATCCGTGGGCATTATATAAAAAATTCCAACGACATCATTCGCCAATATGCCATTCTTTACTGCCTGTCTGCGCCTGCCATAGTGAAAAGTATTTGCCTTTGCGTTCAAGCAGTTCAGGATGGGTCCCCTGCTCAACCAATTCCCCATCATCAATAACAAGAATCTGGTCGGCCCCTGCAATGGTTGAAAGACGGTGGGCAATAACAATCACTGTTTTGTCCCTGACCAGTGTATCAATGGCCTTTTGCACGGCCAGTTCACTTTCCGTATCAAGGGCGGCTGTTGGTTCATCCAGAATAACAATGGGCGCATTTTTCAGGATGGCTCTGGCAATACTGATGCGCTGGCGTTCTCCTCCTGAAAGACTGCCGCCAATATCGCCCACCGTGGTCTGGTAGCCTTTGGGCAGGCGGCTGATAAATTCATGACAATGGGCAGCCTTTGCCGCCCGGATAACTTCTTCATCGTCTGCACCGGATTTTGCCATACGGATATTCTCCATAATGCTTTCATCAAAGAGATAAACATCCTGAAAAACCACGGCAAAACAGCTCATCAGCTCTTTCTGGAACATCTGGCGAATATCCACCTCACCAATGGAAATGGTGCCGGCCTGGGGATCAGCATAGCGCATCATCAGCCGGGTAATGGTGGTTTTGCCTGAGCCGGACGGCCCCACAATGGCGGTCATGGCCTGTGCCGGTACGGCAAGGCTGCATGTTTTCAAGGCCGGCGTTTCCTGGCCGTGATAGGTAAAATCCACGTCCTTAAAAAGAATTTCAAAGGTTTCAGGCCTTGCTTCAGGGCTTGCGGTCTCAAGGGGCCTGGTATCCATAATTGCCTTTACACGGGCAAATCCGGCATTCATGGTATCCAGCACGACTGTGGTTGCCAAAAACAGGGACAAGGGTTCCATCAATCGCGAAACAATCACCAGCAGCGCGGCCAGCACAGCAATGCTCATGTTTCCGTTTCCCACCCATATACTTCCGGCGATGGCGATGATAATCAGGGCAAACAGAATCAACATATTCCCCATGCCCAGATTAAGCATATTACCCCATACCGAAGCCCGCTGGGTATCCCTGACATGGAGAATACCCTGCTGAAGGCGTCTGGCGTTTTTGCCGGTCTGATTGGTGGTGCGCAATATGGTAATACCTTGAATATACTCTATAATTTCCGATTCCAGGGCGCTATTGGCGTATGTTGCCTCTGTTTTTTCCTGAATACCGCTTTTTCGTTTGCGATGATACAAGGGGATGGCAAGGGGCATAATAACCAGCAGCAACCCTGCCATACGCCAGTCGATAAAGAACATGCCCACAATCACCACCAGCGGCGTAAGGCAGTTTTCAATCAACATGCCTGACACCATTCCCAGCATCATCACGCTTTCATCCACATTGCTGGATAAACTGGAGTTAAGCTCGCCGGTTTTATAACTGCTCAAAACTTCAAGGGGCATGGTGCGCAGTTTTTTCCCCAATTTTGAACGCATCTCATGGGTAATATTTGCCACGGTGTCCTTATATTCAAAATCATGGGCAAACCAGCGCGCGCAAATATTGAGCAGGGTAAAAAAAGCCATTGCACAAAACCATAACCATGCCTGCCGTGCATTGACCGGAGAAGAGCAAAGCCCTCTCATTACACCGTAAATACTCAAATATGTGCAGCCTTGCATGGTGTAGGCCAGAACAAATAGAAACAGGCTGCGCTGATATTTTTTTACATGGTCGCCGGCAATCATTTTCGCGGAATGATAGCTTTCCGTAAAACTGGCATAGGGTATTGTATCAGACATGTTCGACTCCTTTTGCGTGCAAATCCCAGTCCCTTGCCGCTTGATAATTCCCCCACAACCGGGCATACAATCCGCCCTGCGAAACCAGGGTACCATGATTCCCCCTTTCCACAATCCGTCCCTGGTCAAAGACCAGTATCTGGTCAACCCGGGTAATGGTGGACAAACGGTGGGCAATGGTAATCACGGTTTTATTTCTGGTCAGACAGGCAATAGCCCGGATAATCTGAGCTTCGCTTTCCGGGTCGGCAAAGGCGGTGGCCTCATCCAGCACCACAATGGGCGTATCCCTAAGAATGGCGCGGGCAATGGTAATGCGCTGTTTCTGGCCGCCGGAAAGCCTCGTTCCTCGGTCCCCGGCATGGGTATCATAGCCTTGGGGAAGGGTCATGATAAAATCGTGAATTTGGGCTGCCCTAGCCGCGGCGATCACCATTTCATCGGTTGCGTCTGGCCTTGCCATTCTGATATTGTTTTTCAGGGTATCATGGAACAAAAAGGTGTCCTGAAAGACAAAGGTAACGGTATTCATCAGAATTTCGCTGTCCATGTTACGAATATCGACACCTCCGATGGAAATACTGCCCTCTGTTACATCCCAAAAACGCGGCAGCAGCTTTGCCACCGTGCTTTTTCCTGCTCCGCTTGGGCCGACCAGCGCGGTTGTTGAACCGGGTTCAACGGTAAAACTTATATCTTTTAGGGCATCTTCATTGCGGTTTTCATATCTGAAACTTACCTTGTCAAAGCAAACCGTCATTTTTTCCGGCACCGCCCCCTTTTCCACAAGGGGCATGGCCGGAACAGCCAGCAGTTCCTCAATTCGATTGGCCGCAGCCTTGGACAGACGCAAAAAATTATTCAGCCACATCAGGGACATAAAGGCATCCACCATGCCGGTGGACAAAAAAAGGGCGGCAATAAATGACGGCAGCGACAAGGTGGCTGCGTTGATAAAAAAGATGCCGCCTGCTGTTACCGCCAGCACCGTGGGCAAGGGTGCCAGCAGCATAAGGGCAATCCGTGAGGGCGTGCCGCTTTTTTTCATCCACTCAATATAGATTTGCCGGTAGCGGTCAAGGGCGTTCAGGTAGCGTTTGAAGGAAGTTGTGCCGTCATCAAAGGTACGCACCACGGGCATGGCCTGAATAAATTCAATCACGGCGGCATTTATCTGCCCCTGACTGTCGGCATATTTTTTCTGCATGGCTTTGGCATCACGCATGGCAAGGGGCATAATACATATTCCGCCAAGGGTTACACCAAGTGCGATACAGGCCAGACGCCAGTCTATTATCAACAGCAGCAGCGCCGTTATCAGGGGGGCAGCATACCCCCGTCCAAAGGTCGGGGTGCTGTCGGCAACAAAGATATGCAGCAACCTGACATCTTCCAGCATCACCTTTTTGAGCGCTCCGCTTCCCGTGGTAATGATATAGCCCAGCGGCAGCCGTGCCAGATGCTGTGAAAGACGGGTACGAAGATCTTCTTCCAGATAAAATGCCCCCAGATGGGAAACGGTAAAGCCGGTAATGGTAAGACAAAACGCCAATACCCCCAAAATGCCTACTCCGATTAAGGATGTGGCGACTGTCCAGGATATACCCCAAAAGATCAGCTCGCCTTTTATCAGCACGGCAACAAAAAAGGACAGCATCAGCAGGGTGGCAATGGTTGCTGTTGCGCCTAATGCGGCAAGTGTCATGGCACCGTAAATATATTTTCTGACCGGTTTTATGGTGCGCCACAGGACGGCATAGCCTTCAGATTGTTCAGACATTCTTTTTTCTCCTTTGGTGGAATTGGTGATAAAACAATCAAAATAATGACCAACCATCTAATAAAGCTATACTTCCTCCTCAGATGCTTCCCCGGTCAACCGCCGTTTTACATCCCCTTTCCTTAGCTTTCTAAATTCTGATACAACCATTGCAAAAGCCCATATCGTTATTATAAAGTCGATAAGAAACGAGCCAATATAGACCCACTTAATACCCCAAAATCGAGGCAAGATAAGCATTACAGGAACATAAAACACCAGTTGACGTGTGATTCCCATGATAGACGCGGGTTTTCCGTTGTTGATTGCGGGGAAAAAAGTCATGGCCATAAAAATTAGCGGGAGTATGGGCAGCAGCAACATGAAAATTCTAAAATTGGCCAGATCAGAAGAAAGAAACTCTTTTGCGGGCAGGATTATGTTCAGTGCAAATTGGGGGAAAATCATCATTACCAGCCAAAATGGCAAAATGATTATGGTGGCTGCAACTGCGAAGATATTGAAACTGCTTATGACCCTGTCGTATTTTTCAGCTCCAAAATTTATTCCGATTGCAGGTTGAAGAGCACGCATCAGGCCGATTATCGGTGTCAACATGAGCAGCTGAATCCTGAAAACGATACCGTAAAATGCAACATCCCCTGCTGTACCAAAACGACTCAGGGCGTTAAGAACAACAATCCCCTGAATAAGGCTCATGACAGACATGATAAGTGCCGGCATACCCATGGACAGAATAGATTTGATGATTAATGGGTCTCGCCGTATAGAAAACGGTCGTGCATCAAATGAAGTTTTCTTCCTTCCAGCGTAGATGAAAAACACCACCGTATATACAAGCATAGCCAAATTGGTGCCCCATGCAGCACCCTTCACACCAAAATCGAATATGGCGACCAGAATATAATTGGCTATAATATTCATAACAAGTCCTATAGCCATCATTACTGCAGCCCAGCCCATCTTTCCCTCTGCCCGTACAATCATGTTGCAGGAAAGCCCAGCGACCCAGAAAACAGAGCTGTATAAAGTTATCCTGAAGTAATCAACGCCAAATTTCAATTCATTTCCCTGGCCGCCCATCATTTTTATCAGCGTCGTGGCGAACAATAGACCCAGAATGGTTATAACAAGGCCGTATATCAAATTCATGTAATTTACATTTCCAAGCAGCTTTCTCTGGGTATCAGAGTCGTTTGCTCCCAAGGCAATACTCAAGGCGGAACCAGCACCAACACCTATCAAGGAACCAAAACCCATCAATAACATACTGAATGGATAGGCAAGTGATAATCCCGCCAGAGCTGTTTCCCCAACAAAACGTCCAACAAAAACAGCATCGAAAACAGAGTTCAGTCCGTGCAGAACCATAGCGACAATCGCAGGCCATGACAGTTTCAGCATGACCCGCCAGAGATTGTCATTCAAAATCATGATTTTTTGTTTATCTTTATGCATGGAAAAATATTCCTCTTTCATTCTAAAAGAGTTAAGGAAAAATTCGATAGGATTTCAATTCTGTTAAATTCACAATAGCGTGGGGGAATTTTGGTGGGATCACAAGATCTTGTCTCCGCCAACTTCCGATAATTTTCTGTGTAACGCACTGAATTGCATAAGAAGTACAGGTGTGACAAAATAATCTGCCGCCAGGGCCGCCAGAATACCGGCCGGTATCAAAATCCCCATACTGACATAGACTCTGGCCAATGAACTCAGGTAGGCCGAAAAATTCAGAATCAAGACCCCAGAGGTCAAAAACAACGCTACACCCACGGTAGAGAAAACCCGGCGAGTACTTTCGACGTAGTCTCCGGTGCGGCTATATTCAAGCTGGCTGTAGTTAATGAAATGAATCGTATCATCTACTGCCAGCCCCAGGAGCATGGGCATGATGGTTACAGTCATGATGTCCAGTGGGATATTGGCAAATCCCATAATGCCTCCAACCACAAGAGCCGGGAAAATATTGGGGATCATGGCGATCAGGCCAGTTTTCACACTGCCAAACACGACAATCATCAATATGCAGATCACCACGAGTGCTGTCAAAAAAGAACGAACCTGTCCCCAGGTAACATAATCCATCATCATTGCGAACTGGGAAATCGAACCAATGAGCAGCACCTTGGCATCGGGGAAGAATTCTTTACTTCGTTCCTGTATCAGACGCAGTTCCCGATTGATTTCTTTTGAATCGGGGTTGGCGATTTCTACCATAAGTCGCAATCGTCGATAATCGTAGTCCACCCATTTTTCAACCTCCACACCACCGGCGTTTTCATAGAGCAGCATAAGCTGGGCAATCATTTCCCGACTATCCGGGATGCGGTAAAACTCTGAGGTTCCATCGTTCACCATCTGATTCAAATCTTTCACAATGTCCAGCAATGAGCTGATTTTTTTAGTCATCGGAAAGGTTTTGATTTCTTCCACCAGTTGTTCAAATTTTTTCAGATTCTCTGGTTCCTTGGCGGCATCGGGCTCTGAAAACTCAATGGCCACGTCATAGGCATAGATTGAACCTACGGGAGTATTGCCGATGTAATTCAGAGAGGCAATATACGGAATCCTGAGTCCCATGGTTCGCACGTAATCAAACGACACTTCAAACTTTGTAATACCCATCAGACAAATGAGCACGATGAGAATAAAGGCCGTAAGAGTGATTTTGGGGCGCAACAAAACCTTGCTACCCAGTTTATCCATCAGGCTCTCAATGAGCCGTCCACTTTTTTCGATATAGGTGGTATGGGGCTTCCGGTCTTTACCAAAACTCAACAGTGACGGCAGCAATACAACGACCAAAACGTATGTTACCCCCACTAGGCAGGCGGCTGTTACCCCCACCCAGCGAATGGGACGTAATGGAACCAGGAGAAAAGACAGAAGTGCTGCAATGGTGGTCAGGGCGCTGAATAAAAGCGGCCAGCCAGTCTCTTCCAGGGCATGTAAAAGTGCATTATGACGCTGACCAGTTTTAAGGAATTCTCGTTTGAAAAAATTGAAAACGTGTATGGAGTAGCCAATGGATACCGCAAGACTCAAAAATACCGGAATAAAGATCATGGAAGGATCAAAGGCTATACCCAAAAATCCCTGGACTCCAAAAACCATGACAATGGCACTGACCGCAGTAACCAGAGGGAACACAACGCCAGTAACACTTCGTAATGAAATCGCCAGGATCAATATGGTCAATATCATGGATATGCCAAATAGCTTTGGCGTTTCCCTGGCAAAAAAAGCTCTCTTATCAATATTGATTACCGGTAGCCCCGTGGTTTTTGGATTGAGAATCTGGTATTTTTTCTGGGCGGCAATCTCTTTGAATATCCGTCCAACAGCCGTTTCAGGATTTTCTTCGCTATCTTTGCTATCTTTTCCCCATTCATCGGGAATTGACTTCATGCGTAGCGCTACCCACGCAAAGCGTCCATCTTCTGAAACGATCTTGTTTTTCAGTGCGGGCTTGGACATGGCCATTGTTTTAATTTTCGCCAATTCATCAGGCGATGTTGGAACCGGATTCGGAACAAGATCGATGATTTCCATGCCCTTTTCTGTGCCAAAGGTAAATTCAAAATCGGTTAGGGAAACCACATCATCGGCAAAAGGAACCTTCTCAACCAGTTCTATTCCCAACTCCCGTATCCTGGAAAGAATTTCTGGAGTAAAAACATTGTCTACTTCCACCAGCACCGCGCAAAAATCATCATTGCCAAAGATTTCTTCAAAACGTTCTTTGGCAGCTAATAAGTTATCGTCCTCCAGCAACCAATTATCCTGATCCATATCAGTCTGGATCATCCTCAGGCCAACAACCGATATGCCAAGAAGCAGGATAAATAAAAAAATATTCACCCACCTCCGTCTTAAAATGACTTCAGCGGTACTTCGAAAACGGGTATTAATTTTTTCGATATTCAACATGGCACACGAATTCCTTCCTCTTTTCCACAATTAAATGCACTATTAGTGCCTGATGACCATATCTTCAATTTTTAGTGTTCCTACCATCTCAAATTTTGGAGAAATGTTTCTGCCTCATTTTAAATTCAACTGTATTTTCATGAGGCCATCAATATCGTGTAATTACAATATGCTAACAATCGAAATTTTCCCTTCTGAACCTCTAAGTCAAGTACCTCCGGCAGAGCCGGAGGCTTGAATTTGTGAACCGTTCAAAGCAGTTATTTTATTGGCCACCTAAAAGGTGGCATACCTATTTGAACAGGCTCAGTTGTTCCAAACGCTTATCTTCTTTTTCCTGAGATCGAATATATTCCCG
>PDWI01007236.1_pt1 | contig 13589 bp, 14 predicted proteins | sample 1430891 | NCBI WGS metagenome assembly PDWI01 (sample SAMN01162508, study PRJNA174530) | Oral metagenome, whole genome shotgun sequencing project. | biome: Marine environment; feature: Marine mammal; material: Swab sample of the gingival sulcus; isolation source: swab sample of gingival sulcus...
CTATTTTGAGTACACACCGCCTATCCGAAAACTCATTTACACCACCAACCCCATTGAGGGCTATCACAGACAGGTAAGAAAAGTAACCAAAACCAAAGGAGCTTTTCCTAACGATACAGCCTTATTGAAGCTAGTTTACCTAGCCACAAAGAATATAGAGAAAAAATGGACAAGTCCGCTTCAAAATTGGAGTTTTACCGTTCAACAACTTTATATTAAATTTGGAGACCGAATGGAACTCGATTTAGAAATTTCCCCTTCGGGGGGTACCCCCCGAAGGGGAAAACAAAAAGATAGAGTTTAATTTATACTCCCAGCGTAGTAGTTATTTTAGCTTGTTAAGTATAGCTATTGCTTGTTCTTTTTTAAAGCTATAGTTTTTTGTTAAATTATCTAGGTAGTTTATAGCTTCAACTCTATTTTTTTGCTTTAACTTAATGAGGGCTAAATACCAATTTGCTTCGGCTACAAATTCGCTATTATCTTTAATAACTTTTTTAAACAGTGTATCTGCTTTTTCAAGATTGTTTAGTTTTAAATAAGATTGAGCCTTGTAAAATGTGAAGTGTTCTTTATTTGGAGCTTCATTAAACTTTTTAATTGCTAACTCATAATTTTTTGCTTCATAGGCATAAAAGGCCTCATATTCTATAGAGTTATCAGAAGTACTACGTTCAATAGTAAAAACAGTATTAGGATATGTTGTGTAATTTTCTGCATAAAGCTTATTATAATTTACACTAACAAAATTTTGATAGCCAAACCAACCAACTGCTACTGCTATTAATAGTGCAATCGAAGCAGCAATTTTCCAAGTATTAATTTTATGTTTAGGTTTGTTTCTTTCTTTACTTTGTATATCATTTTCAAATGATATTAATTTTTCTTTTAAGTCTTTGTTTTTATTTTTTATAACAACTTGTTTTAAATCTTTTTCAAATTCAACTTGTTTTTTAAAATCGGTGTCAGATTCTAGTAATGAGTTAAACTTTTTTTTCTCTTCTTCAGTTAACTCTCCAGAAAAATGACGAATAATTAAATCTTCTTTATCAATCATCATACTACATTTATTTTTATACGCTCTTTAAGTGTTTTTAAACAGCGAGATTTAGTGCTCTTTATAACATTTTCACTATTGTAATTGCCTAATTCTAAGATATCTTTAATAGTGTAACCTCTATAATAAAATAGTGTAAGTAATTCTTTACACTTATTACCTAGGCTTTCAAAATGTTTGTAAAGTAGCTGTTGTTTTGTAGATAATTCTTCATTATCTATGTTTAGCTCTTCAAATTTTTCTTTTTTTAGTAGTGTAACATCATGTTCACTTGTAATGGTTTTTTTATTTTTTTTGAGTTTATCTAAAATCAAGTATTTACCTATACTAATCAAATATGTAGATATACTACTAGTAAACTCTTTTATTTTTCCACTTGTAATATTATTATAGAAAATAATATAAGCCTCTTGGTAAATATCTAATGCATCTTCTTCAATCAAATTATATCTTTTGGCATAGTTTAAGAACTTATTTCTGTTAGATTCATAAACGTTCTTAAGTGCTTTATCAGATCCTTTTTTTAAATCATCTAAGCGAATGTCTTCTACTTTATTCATTTAATTAATAAAAATGCTATAGGTTAACAAATGTATTCAAATTTAATATTTTTTTATCACTATTACTCAGTAAAAGATTTAAGACTTTTTAATACATGTCATTTTTAATGCTGTTTAGAAGGTTTAAACCTATAAGAGTTCTTATTAACAATCAAAATCTATTCTTTAAAAGTCTTAGATGCTAATGTTTTAGAATGAAATGTTAACCTTTATTGTAATTTACCATTAAGCTATAAAACCTTAAAATAAAGTTGCTATGAAAAAGTATTTATCATTTTTAATTGTTTGTAATTTTTTTAAAACTTAATGTACCATATAAATTTTATTTTTCAAGTTTTGATGAAGGGGGGTATTGTTAATAGTGAAATTGTACTACAAACAGAAACATTTTTAAAACTAAACATTGCCAATGATACGCTTTCACAACAATGGGTAGCTACTAATAGGTCTTTTTTAACAAGAGAATCAGATTGGTTTCATCAAAATGGAGTGCCTGTCAATGCTAGTTTTATTCAAGGTAGTATGACCTTTATATCAAGTGATCAACAAGATATAGCTTACGGAGAAAGCAGAAATTTTTATTTCAGAATTAATGATTTTGGTGGACAAGGATACCGGTTTAATGAAATATTTAATTCTATACCATTATACATAAGTGATAATATCAATAAATCTGAAGTGCTTTACTATTAGAGTGTTTTTTATTTGAGTTAGTTGGTTAGCCAAAGTATTAATACTTTGGCTAATTTTTTTATTTAAATAATGTTGACCTTTCATTTTTTTTTCAATTAAATAAGTATAAACACAAAATTTTAAAAAAAATGAAAACAAGAAAAATTAATTTTTTAGTAATAGTATTGATCACAATGTTACTTTTTAGTTGTTCATCAGATGATGAGAATATAGACAATACACCACAGAAATTTTTCACTGCCAATGTACAAAATTGGAGTGCAGATAAAGATTATTATATAGTCTTAAATAATACAAATGGAGAAGTGATAGAATTTAAAGAAATAACTGCCAATGGTGTGTGTGAATTTGAGGCACCGGCATCACAAATACCAGAAAAGTTTAGTGTAACAAATTTTATAAAACTAGAGAAAAGAGGTGCATATTTTTTTCTAATTGAAACAGTAAATAATATTGCTAAGAATAGTTCTTTAAACTTTATAGATAAAGTAGTACCTTCAAACCCTACAACTACAGTTAATTTAGATTTGACTATTACCAATATATCTAAAGAGGTTAATAAGATAAGGGTAATAAATGCAGATGATTATTATTATTTTGCAAGAAGAGGTACTAGAATGTACGATCATAATATAGATATAGTATCAGGAATAGATATTTTTGTAGTAATTGAATATGAGGACGGTACTAATAAGTATATTAATATTGGAAAAAAAACAGCCAATTCGGTAGTTGTTTTAAATGAAAGTAGTTTTAAAACCATGATTAAAACTACGTTTAATATACCAACTGGTTTTGAAGAAAGCATTAGCCAGCTAAAATTAAGAGATACACAAGGGAGGTATATAACATCTATATGGGGAGACACAAATACTAACTTTTATCATTATGGAAAAATGAATGGTTACTTGTACGATTTTGATTATAGGTTTGATTTAATTGGTTCTAGATTAGGTCATGATGGCTATTTTGAATACAGAAACATAGTTGTAGATGAGAACCCTGTTGTTCCCAATTTCAGTCCAGTTAACCCAAATCTAAATTATATTAATAGTTCACTAAAAGATTTAGATTTTACAATAAACTTAAATTTTGATTATTATTTATCTAACTGGTTAATAATAGATGCTAACTATGGAGCTAGCTGGGCAATTTTATCTAATGATATTGCTACAACACCAGTATTGCCTGAAGCCATTTTACAAAAATATCCAATACTAGATATAACTAAGTTTGGGCATGCAAATACTGATTTTACTACATCTACAATAACATATAAAGAAATGATTGATTTTGTTACTGAGCAAAGAGAATTACCTATTAAAAAACGAGAAGAAGTATATAATTATATGTTTTAGTTTTTAAATCAAACTTAGCTTCATATTAATTAGCCAAAGTATAAATGCTTTGGCTAACTTTTTTATGTTATAATGTTAACCTTTCTAATTTTTTTAAATAAAAAAATATAAACACAAAATTTTTAAAAAAATGAAAACAAGAAAGATTAATTTTTTAGTAATACTAATAATGGTAGTACTATTATTAGGTTGTTCTTCTGGTGATGATAACGGTATAACACCTAAAGCCAAGCCAGATATTTTTATAGTAGGGGAAGCTGATGGAAAGGCTACACTTTGGAAAAATGGTGAAATAATAGAACAAAAAGAACGATCAAGTTTTAAGTCTGTTTTTGTTTTTGGCAATGATGTATATATAGGTGGGGGCGATTTTATAAGCGGTGATTATTATGCTAGGCTTTGGAAAAATGGAGCAAAAATGAATATTCAAGGTGCAACTAATAGATCTGAGATAGAATCTATATATGTTGATGGTGATCAAGTATATGCAGTAGGATTTGAGGAAAATAGTAGTGGAGATACTGAGGCAAAGGTATGGAAAAATGGAGTAGTTAATACTATTGGCAACGGAGGATATGGAATTGGAACTGAAAGTGCAGAATCTTTATTTGTTCATAATAACGATGTATATGTAGTAACTAACGACGAAAGTAGTTATTTATGGAAAAATAACAGCAATATTTTAACGCTAGATACAGGTTTTTTTGATTCGGTATTTGTAATAGATAATGATGTATATCTGGCAGGGGATACTAGAAATGATGATAATATCCGTGTAGCAACAGTATGGAAAAATGGTGAACCACAAGAATTATCAGATAAAACAACGTCTGCTAAAAAAGTCTTTGTACATAATAATGATGTTTATGTAGTTGGTCATGAGTCTAGTTACATTTCAAAACCAAAAGCTAAACTTTGGAAAAACGGAGTTAATCAAAATATAACCCTAGAGTCAGAAGGCTCTTATGCAACAGATGTTTTTGTGTATAATGACAATGTATATGTAATTGGTCATCAAATTGAAAAAGATACTAATAAATTGATTGCAACTTTGTGGATAAATGGAGAACCTCAAAGATTAACCACAAACACTTCTGAGAGAAGTAGAGCACAATCAATTTATATCAGATAAAAGTGTAACTATCGTAAATCACTAATGAGCCACTCAAAAAAGAGTGGCTTTTTTGTTAACCTACTTTAATTAGAACTATAAAGAATATAGAATATTAAAATTTATTAGTTATGAAAAAAACAAAACAAGTATTAGTAAGTATGCTTTTTTTATTGATGAGTGTAGTGTTAAATGCACAAGTTAGTAATAATAAGCAAGTAAAAAAAGACAGTGTTATTAACCCGAAATCATATTGGCAAATCTCTGCAAGAGGTGGTTATGACATGCCTAGCCTTAATGAAGACTTTAAATATTTAGATTATAAAGGAGGTCTTACTACAGGCATATCTCTAAATAAGTATTGGAGCTGGTATGGCGTGCAACTAGATTTTGACTACATAACAAATTCTGTAGGTAAAAATATTGATGAGTTGTATTCGCTTGCACCTATTCTTGTAAAACCGGCAAAGAGTTTTACAGCATTTTCAAATTCAGGAGATTTCCCTTTAAATTTAAGTGAACAGAGTACCAAGTTAACAAGAATGTTTTTAGGTGCTGGTCCTGCGTTTAAATATCAAAATCCACAAAATAACTTTACTGCAGAAATAGCTTTAATGGCTGGTATGTCTTTTGTAAAGGGAGGTGAAATTTTAGTTAACGGAGACGGGGTAGATACCCAAGGGAGAAATTATAAAACTCTTGTGGCATATCATTCAGGCTTTGAGAATCAATCAATATTTACAGGTAAGTTACAAACTAGATTTAATTATTTCTTTAATGATAATTTTGGGGTGCATCTAGGTGCTTATTACATGAATTACTTTAAATCACTTACAGAATCTAGAGGTAATGATATTTTAAGAAGTAGCTATCCAGGTGTATATAATGAAAACTTTGGATTGTACTTAGCCGAAATTGAAACTACTAATTATAATGTAGGAGGTAATACCGTTTTGGGCTTTCAGAGAACCCCAAGATTTAATCAACGTGGTTTTGGAGATAATCTTACAGATGGATCGCGTACTTATGATTTAAGCTCAATAGGAGTCTTTACAGGTATAACTGTAAAATTCCCTAAAAAAGTAAAAAAAGAACCAAAAGAAGAACCAAAAGAATGTTTTGAATGTCAAAAATTTGGTTTAACTGTAGTGGCAAAAGATAAATTAAGCAGTGAAGTTTTAGAAGGTGTAGAAGTAGTAGTAAAAGACTCTTTAAATGTAATCGTAAAATCTGGTACTACAAATTCTTTTGGTACTGTAACTTTTGATGATATAAAACCTAAAAATTACACTATTGAAGGCAAATTGAATAGTGTAGATCTAGAAGGAACTACTGTTAAAAAAGAAGAGTTTAAACCTAATGAAACAATAGAAAAAGAAATTTTTTACACTAATAAAGATTTCATTATTAAAGGTAAAACACTATTGTGCGATTCTGATAAACCATTGGCAGACGTAACCGTTTATCTTGAAAATAAAGATAAAAATTACAAAAAACAAGTTATTACAGGTAGTAATGGTAAGTTTATGATAGCATTGCCAAAAGATGGAGTATATAACCTATATGGTAAAAAAGACGATTATTTTTCTCAGATAGAAAAAATAGACACATCAGAATTATTAAGAAACAAGAATCTATATGTTCAGTTAGAAATTTGTTTACAAAAAGTAGAGTGTAATGCTACGATAAAGCTTGAAAATATACTTTATAATTTAGATAAATATGATATACGTGAGGATGCAAAACCTGAGCTAGACAAGTTGGTTAGATTTATGAAAGATAATCCAAAAGTTATAGTAGAATTAGGTTCGCATACAGACGCTAGAGGAAGCCATGCATATAACCAAAGATTATCTCAAAATAGAGCAAAATCTGCTGTTAACTATATTATTAGTCAAGGTGTTGAAAGAAGCAGAATTACTGCAAAAGGCTATGGCGAAACCATTTTGTTAAACGAATGTAAAGACGGTGTAAAATGTTCAGAAGATAAGCATCAACTAAACAGAAGAACAGAGTTTAAAGTAGTATGTAAAGAAAAATAAAATAATAAGAACTAAACTGTCTAAAAGAAAATTATCAAATCTCTTTTAGGCAGTTATATAAAAACAAATAATTATGAAAAATTTAAAATATATAACAATCATTTTTTTAGCATTATTGCTTTTTAGTTGTGATACTGAGGAAGATCCGGGTAAAGATAGATTAATAGGTTCTATATCGGCCAATATAGGAGAACTAGATATTATAAGGTTTGAATCTGATAAAAACTTAACAGAAACTACTGGTCGCGGAGATGTAGATGGTCATTTAGAAAGTTTTTCAATAATGGCATTAGACAAACTGGGTAGAATTATGGTACTTGAGGTAGTGAGATTATATAATGGTAAAGTAGAAACTTTTGATTTAAAAGATTATGGTAGTGGTAGCTATGCTAACCTTAGATTTGGGTCACTAACAGATGATAGTGATAGTGTTTGGGAAGCTGGAGAAAAAGGTGATTTTCAAAAAAGAGGTGAAGTATCTATAACCTATGCAAGTAAAGAAGTTTTGAGAGGTACTTTTTATGCTGATGGTTATGATCGTATTAATAATACAACCAAAAAAGTTAGAAACGGAAAGTTTGAAATTAGGTTAATAAAATAATGAACTATGAAAAAGTTAATAATATTATTTTTAGTGTTTGCAGTTAGTTCTTGTACAGGGCTTAATAAAATAACAACTACTTTACCTTTAAATTTATCAAATAAAGATATAGGCTTAGGTTTAAAAGAAGCATTAAATCAAGGAGTTAAATTACAGGTGAATAAACTCAAAAAGCAAGATGGATTTTATAAAAATGAGTTAGTAAAAATATTACTGCCGGATGAGTTAAAAAAAATGGATGCATCATTAAGAAACGTTGGTTTAGGTAGTATAACAGATAAAGGAATTTTAATGTTAAATAGGGCTGCAGAAGAAGCCATGGAAGAAACAATTCCAATTTTTGTAAATGCCATACAACAAATAACTTTTAATGATGCAAAAAATATACTTATAGGTAATGATAATGCGGCAACATTATATTTAGAAGATAAAACATCTTCTCCTTTGTACAATAAAGTTAATCCTATTATACAAAAGTCATTTAGTAAGGTAAGAGCTGATAAAGTATGGGCAGATATAATTAAGACCTATAACAAAATTCCTTTAACAAAAGATGTAAATCCGGATTTGGCTGATTATGTAACAAAAAAAGCAATGGATGGTATTTTTAAAATGATAGCATTAGAAGAGAAAGAAATTAGAAATAATGTAAAAGCGAGAAAGACCAATCTTTTAAAGGAGGTCTTTAAAATGCAAGATTAAAAATAAACGAATCAATTAAAATGTTTATTCTGAAATCAATAATTAAAATAACAGTAATAATATTATTTACTTTGTTATGGTATTCTTGTGAAGATACAGATGATGTAGCAACAATAACATTTCCAGCGATTAATGATCATTCACTAAAAGTTAATGAGATTAGAGAGTTAATTCCTACCACCAATGTAGATCGTAATAGTATCACATGGACGAGTACCAACCCTAATGTAGTAACTGTTGATAGTAATGGCTTTATAAAAGGAGTTGAAGGAGGGCATGCAGAAATACACGCTACTTCAGGTGATGCAAAAGGTATAGTAACTGTACGAGTTGAGCCAGATATTTATATTTCTGGAGATGTTATAGATAATGGTAAACGTAAAGCTGTTTATTGGAAGAATGAGGAACCTACACTACTTACCGATGGTAATTTTTATGTTAATACAAATTCAATTTTTGTTGAAGATACTAATAATGTTTATGTAGTAGGTCAAGAACAAAATACAGCAGATATTTTTGTAGCCAAATATTGGCATAATCAAAACGCGATTGAGTTAACCGATGGTAGAAAACATGCAAATGCCTTTGGTGTATATGTAGATAATAATGACGTTTATGTAGCAGGTTATGAAAATAGTATAGGGTTTTCAAAAGCTGTAGTTTGGAAAAACGGAGTTGAACAAGAGCTTTTGCATGGTATAAACTCCAAAGCAAAAGATGTTGCTGTATATCAAGGTGATGTTTATGTAGTAGGTTATTACACAGGTAATACACAAGATATAGCCGCTGTATGGAAAAATGGCGTAAAAACAGATTTGCCAAACGGGCATGAAGCAGAAGCAATTTATATTAAAGATGGTGATGTTTACATAGCTGGTTTTGATAGAGATGGTTTAGAAAGACCCATAGCTAAATATTGGAAAAACGGTAGAGAAATTATTCTTAATAATGGTTTAGAGTATAGGCCAGTATCAATTCATGTAGATAAAAACGATAAAGTTACTATAGCAGCAAATGGTAGTCAGCCCGCTGTTTGGAAATGTTCAGTAGGCAATGAGACAGGAACTACTTTTTTTTATGCTAATTTACTTAACAGTGGCAATTTGTATATAAGAACCAATCTAGTTTCTGTTTGGAGTTATATAGAAACAGCAACAAGCGCAGCAGGTAATGGCCTCATAGGTAATAATTACTCTAGTATTTATACTTTTAATGGGCAACCAACAGTACTCAATACACAATCATATGCAACAGATATGTTTTTAAAATAGTTTTCATTTTTATACCAGTTTTGTTTAAAAAATACTCAAAAAATAAAATAATGAATTTTTGTGGTAGTTAAGGTGTAAAAATTAAGTTATAGCCATAGCTGTAATTCATTTTTACAACGCAATATAACTCAAAAAGGTACATTTTACTGAGTAATTTTAAGGCAAGAATGGTATTAGTAAGCTTTGTTTTTTTCTTAATTGGTCAGTTATTAGAAATCTTTGAACAACCCAAAATATGAGGTGGGTTTGAGGCAATAGAAAATTTTAATCCGCAGCAACCTTATGGTGGTGAGGACGTAAAATTTTTGATAACCAAAAAATCGTCCATAGCTTGGGTTCTTTTAATACTTATTCAAAGGTTTCTATTAAATAATTGACCAATTTTTTATGTAGTGGTGTTAACCTTTTTAATTCAAAGCCATAAACGTATAAATAATAACAAAAAAACAAAATCATGAAAAAGCTAAAATTAATAGTAATCTTACTGATTACTTTTCAAACAGATCAAATTTTTGCAAGTAATATAAATAGTACAGAGCAACCAATTCATTATAATTTTAGAGAATATGTAGATTGGTTAAAAAGAGGTAATAAACTTCAAGTTGAGGTTACAGTAGTAAACCCTGCAACAATTACAGGCACTCATTATTATACAGCTTGGGGTAGAGGTACAGCACGTTTGTCAGGTAATAATTTAAGGGTAAAACTAAAAGTATTGTTTAGTGATAGAGGAAGATTTACAGGTAAAAAAGACCTTGTATCGTATAACTTTAATACTACTAATAATAGTGTAGATATTACTTTACATTCTTGGGGAAATGGTAAAAGTGTCTTTAAAAATTTAATTAAGCGAAAGAATACCATTTATTATATAGATAATAAAGGAGGCATGACCATTTTTAATTTTAAAAAAATAAAAGCTAATTTACCCTTTAGTACAGCACAAAGCACAAGTACGGTTACTGTTACTCCAAAAATTTTAACAGGTTTATGCCCACATGCACAAGTAGGTGGTGATTTTGATTTTGGAGGTAATGGACCAAGAATTACGGGTAAAGTAGAACTTTTAATATCTAATGACAGGCGTAAAATACAAGCAGCAATTAAATTTAATGCTAAAGAAACAAAGTCTGATTGGTCAGAAGTTAAAGGTACATGGATAAAAAGTATTTACGTAGCACCATTTGGTAAAAAGATAAAAACCATCAAAAGTGCTACAAGTTCTAGATTTAATAAAGTTTTAATTGGTGGAGGCAGAAATGAATTATTTGGAGGAAGTGATGGTGCAGAACATACACTAACAAATAATGATGGGTTTTTATCTGGAGGTTTAGTTAAAAAAATAAAAGTTGTAGGTGATACAGGAGGCTGGGATATTAGTACAGATGATAATTGCAGTAATGACACACGTATAAATTCAATAGAATTTAACAAAATTACAATAGTATTAGAAAATTAGTAGTTTTTTAAGTCTCTTGTAGTAAAAACGGAAGCAACCACAACAAAAACCGTAGTATATGTGGCAGGGTATGAAAAACATAGCACTACTAAATAACCACGTTGCCAAATACTGGAAAAATGGTGCCGAAATTACCCTTACCAACGGAAGTAATAATGCGTTTACAACAAGCATTTTTGTAACCGAAGAGTAAAAAACTTCTTAATACAAAAACAACTGTTTTTTAGCAAAACAAGTTTCATATTAAAATAAAAATTAAGATTATGAAAAATAAAATAAACACATCAATCATTTTTAAAAGTACTTTTATTGCACTTATTATATGTACCCTATTTTCTTGTAGTAAAGACGATGGAGACGACAACCCACAACCTACAACAGAAACCGTAGTATATGTAGCCGGTTATGAACATAACGGTACTAACAATGTTGCCAAGTACTGGAAAAATGGCACCGAGGTTGCACTTACCAATGGTTCACAAGAAACCCATGCAACAAGTATTACCACAGACAACGGAGATGTATATGTAGCAGGGTATGAATACAATAGTACTACTAATAAAACTATTGCCAAATACTGGAAAAATGGTGTCGAGGTTGCCCTTACCGATGGTTCACAAAATGCCTCTGCTATAAGTATTACCACAGACAATGGTGATGTATATATAGCAGGGTATGAATATAACGGAAGTAAAGACGTTGCCAAATACTGGAAAAACGGTGCCGAAGTTGCTCTTACCAATGGTTCTCAAAGTGCTATTGCAACAAGTATTACCGTAGCAAATGGAGATATATATGTAGCAGGATATGAATATAACGGAAGTAAATACGTTGCCAAATACTGGAAAAATAGTGTAGAGGTTGCCCTTACCGATGGTTCACAACATGCCTATGCAACAAGTATTACCATAAACAATGGCGATGTATATCTAGCAGGGTATGAACATAACGGTACTAACAATGTTGCCAAATACTGGGAAAATGGTACAGAGGTTACCCTTACCGATGGTTCTCAAATTGCCAGTGCATACAGTATCACCGTAGCAAATGGCGATGTATATGTAGCAGGTTTTGAACTTAACGGCACAAATAGCATTGCCAAATACTGGAAAAATGGTGTCGAGGTTAATCTTACCGATGGTTCTCAAATTGCTTTTGCAACAAGTATTACCATAGACAACGATGATGTATATGTAGCAGGTTATAAATATAACGGTACATATAATGTTGCCAAATACTGGAAAAATGGTGCCGAGATTACCCTTACCGACGGAAGTAATAATGCGTTTACAACAAGCATTTTTGTAGTAGAAGAGTAAAAAACTTTTTAATACAAAACCAGCATTTTTTAGCAAAACAAATTCCATATTAAAATAAAAATCATGAAAAATAAAATAAACACACTAAGCATTTTTAAAAGTACTTTCATTGCACTTATTATATGTATTCTGTTTTCTTGTAGTAAAGATGATGGAGACGACAACCCACAATCCGCAACAGAAACCGTAGTATATGTAGCAGGGTATGAACATAACGGTGCAAATTACGTTGCCAAATACTGGAAAAACGGTACCGAAGTTACCCTTACCGATGGAAATAATGACGCAAAAGCATACAGTATCGCCATAGACAATGGCGATGTATATGTAGCAGGGTACGAATATAATACTACTACTAATAAATATGTTGCTAAATACTGGAAAAACGGTACAGAAGTTACCCTTACCGATGGTTCGCAAAATACCTATGCATACAGTATCGCCATAGATAATGGCAATGTATATGTAGCAGGTTATGAAAATACTAGTGCTGATATAAGTATTGCTAAATACTGGAAAAACGATACCGAAGTTATCCTTACCAATGGTTTAAAAAATGCTAGAGCATACAGTATCACCGTAGCAAATGGCGATGTATATGTGGCAGGTTATGAAGAAGATAATACTACTAATAAATATGTTGCCAAATACTGGAAAAATAGAGTAGTTTACGAATTAACTGATGGAAGTCAACATGCCGGTGCATTCAGCATAAGTATTCACAATGGCGATGTATATGTAGCGGGGTATGAAGATAGTAGTACTAATTATAATAGCATTGCTAAATACTGGAAAAACGGTACCGAAGTTACTCTTGCCGGTGGAAGTTTACCTGCCGATGCATACAGTATAACCGTTCACTATAACGATGTATATGTAGCAGGTTACCTAAACAACGGCTCAGCACGGGTTGCCACATACTGGAAAAATGGAGAATTTGTAGGTCTTTCCAACGAAAACGGTAATGCATTTGCGAAAAGCATAGACATTCACAACGGAGATGTATATGTAGCAGGGTATGAAAAACCTGACGACGACGCAATAGAACCATATGTTGCCAAATACTGGAAAAACGGAGAAGAGGTTGCCCTTACCAATGGAAGTAATAATGCCTATGCACAGAGCATTTTTGTAGTAGAAGAGTAAAATAAACTCGTTTAAACTTTTTAATACAAAAGTAATCGTTTTTAGTAAAACAAATTCCATATGAAGGCGACACGTTCAAAAGAGGGTATCATATGCAAAAAGTGCCAATCAAAAAAGCACTACTGGTTAAAATCCAAATGGATGTGGCAGTGTTCTCATTGCGGTTTTAGCACTACCCTACGCAGTGGCACTATGATGGAGAACTCTAATTTGCCCATACGGACATGGTATTTGGCTATGGCATTTATGACCTATAGCAAAAAAGGGATT
>PDWI01007238.1_pt1 | contig 13588 bp, 10 predicted proteins | sample 1430891 | NCBI WGS metagenome assembly PDWI01 (sample SAMN01162508, study PRJNA174530) | Oral metagenome, whole genome shotgun sequencing project. | biome: Marine environment; feature: Marine mammal; material: Swab sample of the gingival sulcus; isolation source: swab sample of gingival sulcus...
GGGGAAAATATCAGATTTTATGCTTTATCAAAAAGCAGAAGATAAAAGTGATAAAATTTGGCAACAGCAATTCTCTATTGGGTTAGTATATCAGGATAGTATCAAAGAAATTCCTGTTTCTTTTTCAGGAAGTTCGTATCAGGTAAAAGAGGCGTTAAACTTACCTGAACCACAACAAATTATATATAATTATAACAGTTTGGGATATGGTGTTTTTCCTGTTAATTTAGAAGAAATAGCAAATTATAAGAATCTTAAAAATGTAGAAACCAAAGGAAGTGCTTTTATCAATTTATATGAAAATACACTAACAGGAACTGTTCCTGTATTAAAAGCCTATGAAGCTTTTTTAGAGGCTTTAACTTTTGAAAAAAATGAACTTATAGCTTCTTATTTAACAGGAAGAATTAAAACTTTATTTTGGAAGTTTTTGACTCCTGATGAGCAAGATAAAATTCACATAAAAACAGAAAATATTCTTTTTTCTCTTTTGAAAAAAGAAGTTCCTTTAGGTGTTAAGCGAAATTATTTGAATACGTATCAATCTCTTGCTTTTTCAGATAAAGGCAAAGAGCATTTGTATCAAATTTGGAGAGGAAAACAGTCTGTAAAAGGTATTGTTTTAAACGAAAATGACAAAATTAATTTAGCAATGCAGTTAGCTTTGTTTCAACATCCAAAGACAGAAGAAATTTTAGAAATACAAACTAAAAATATCAAAAATAAAGATCGATTAGCTCGTTTTCAATGGCTTTTACCTGCACTTTCCAATCAAAAAGAAAAGAGAGTAACTTTTATGAAATCTTTGGCAGATGCTAAAAACAGGGAAAAAGAAGAATGGACTGAAACGGCTTTGAGTTATATACATCATCCTTTGAGACAAAAAGACGCCATTGATTATTTACCAATGTGCTTAGATTTATTGGAAGAGATTCAACTTACAGGTGATATTTTCTTCCCTAAGAGTTGGTTAGCTAATTCTGTTGGTAATTATAATTCAAAAAAGGCACAAGATATTGTAAATAATTACTTGTCAACTCATAAAAACTTAAATAAAACTTTAAAAAACAAGTTGTTACAAGTGGTTGATGATATGAGTAGATGTCAGGAGTTGAAAGATTAGAAAATAGCGTATGTAAGAATAAATACATACGCTATTTATACTATTCAATAATTTCTATTTGTAAATCTTTGTTATACTTTGCTAATATAATACCTTTGTTTATTTGATTGTCATATTCAAAAACAGAAGTCAATCGTTCAGATTTTCCTTGTATAATACCATCTGTTAGAGTATTATAAGATACCAAACGAGCAATAACATCATAGGTAATATCAAATCCTCGTAATGCATATTTGTTTGGCAATGTATGATTCTTAGACTTAAAATTATTGTAAAAAGTTTTTAATTTAGGGGTAGAAGTATTGTTGTATATAGCAGAAGTTGGATAAGTAAATTGCAATTTACTCAAGTAATTATTGTTAACTAATCCATCAAAATTAGCTCCTTTTTCAAAAGCAAATAAGCGTATTTTATATTTGTCTTGAGGATAAGCTCCCAAATTATTAACCACATCTGAAATAGTAACTGTATCATCTCCAATTAAGATTACCCAATTAGAATCATTTTCGTTAATTTTTTCATTAAAACGTTCCCTATCAATATAACCTTTTTCAGGTTTCAAAACAGATAAATCTTTGATAGTATCAATAGCTTTTAGCTTATTTACGACTCTCCACAAACGACTTTTTGAATTCGTTTTGTCATCAGTTACAACAATAATTTTTTCATTAGTATAATTCTCTTCGATATACTTAATCAATTTTTCTTCTACTTTTTCTATATCAGGCATTGATTTAATCAAGTTTACAGAAGAATTATTAGACTGTTTTTTCGAATAAAAAGGCAAAATAACAGGAACGCTTTCAACTTGAGAAGCTATAATTTCTGCATTTTTTAAAAATAGAGGTCCTATAATCGCATCGTATTCAGAAAGGTTATTTTCCAAAATAAGACTGGTAATCTTTTTCTCTGAATTTTCAGTATCAAAGAAAGAAACTTCTACCTGAACACCTCTTCTTCTTAAAGAATCTATTGCCATTTCTACTCCTTGATGAAAATCAGTTGCAATGTTTGTCAACGAATTTTTGGATTTAAATTTATCTTCAATAGATTCTTCATTTTTCAATAGATTCATTTGATAAGGTAGTAATACTGCAATATTAGCTGTTTTTCCAGTATCAAAGTTTTCTATAAATAAATTATTATTGGTGTTTTCTGTATCTTCATTAGAAGTGTCAGAAATAATCCCTTTTTTAGGAATTTTTAATGTCATACCTAATTTTAATCCTTCAGTGAGTTGAGGATTAGCTGCATATAATTCTTCTGAAGAAATATTATATCGGTGTGTTAAATTGTAAATAGTATCTCCTTTTACAACATCATGTAGGTCATATCCTATTATTGTTTCTTTTCCTTCTTTGGCGTCAACTTTTTCGATGGAATTGTCAGCCATATTATCTTTGATATAAACTAATTCCATTCCTATTTTTAAACCATCTTTTAAATTAGGATTGTTGTTTTTAAGCTCGTCAATAGTTACTCCAAAACGCTTAGAAAGACTATACAAAGTATCCCCTTTTTTGACCTTGTAAGTGCTGTATTCTTTATTTTTATCTGAGGTGTTTTCTTTGCTCGTGTTTTCCTGATTCTTAGAATTTGCTATTTTAGGAACAATTATATAAGTATTTGCAGGAGGATTTTTGCTAACTCCCGGATTGATTCTTAATAACTCACTTTCAGATATTTTATGGCGTTTAGCTATATCTTTTATAGTATCTCCTTTTTTTGTTTTATACGATACATATTGTCTTGTTTGGACACAAGAGAAAGTGATTAATAATAAAAAAAGAATCCCAATTTTTTTTAAAATATTCATTTTGTAATTATTTTTATTCCCATTCTATAGTAGCAGGAGGTTTTGAACTAATGTCATAAACTACTCTGTTTACACCTCTTACCTCATTAATGATTTTGTTAGATACTTTTTGTAAAAAATCATAAGGCAAATGCACCCAGTCGGCTGTCATTCCATCAGTAGATTCTACAGCTCTTAGAGCAACAACCTGCTCGTAAGTTCTTTCATCTCCCATAACTCCCACGGAATTAATAGGTAATAATACAACTCCTGCTTGCCATACTTTATTGTATAAGTCCCATTTTTTAAGCTCTTGGATAAAAATATTATCTACATCTTGTAAAATAGAAATTTTTTCAGGGGTAATATCCCCTAAAATACGAATAGCTAATCCCGGACCCGGGAAAGGGTGACGTCCTAGTAATTCTGATTTAATTCCCATTGAAGCCCCTACTCTTCGAACTTCATCTTTAAAAAGCAATCTTAGAGGTTCTACAACTTTTAACTTCATAAAGTCAGGCAATCCACCTACATTGTGATGTGATTTTATAGTTACTGAAGGTCCTCCGTTAGCAGAAACAGATTCTATAACATCGGGGTAAATAGTTCCTTGAGCTAACCATTTTACATCTTTTATGAGATGTGCTTCGTCATCAAATACTTCGATAAAAACGCGTCCAATGGTCTTACGCTTTTCCTCAGGGTCAGATACTCCTTTGAGTTCTTTCAAAAAACGTTCAGAAGCATCTACTCCTTTCACATTAAGTCCCATGTGACGGTATTGTTCTAATACATTTTCAAATTCATTTTTTCTTAGTAGACCATTGTTGACAAAAATACAATACAAATTATCTCCAATGGCTTTGTTTAATAATACGGCAGCTACCGTAGAATCAACACCTCCCGATAATCCTAATACTACTTTGTCATTTTTTAGTTGAGATTTTAAATTAGAAATAGTAGTATCTACAAAACAACTAGGAGTCCAGCCTTGTTTTACATTAGCAATATCTACCAAAAAGTTTTTTAAGAAAGTAATTCCGTCTTTAGAATGATAAACTTCCGGATGGAACTGTATTCCATAAGTTATTTCATCTTTTATTTTAAAAGCAGCATTTACCACATCTTCCGTACTTGCGATACATTCGTAGTTGTCCGGCAATCTTAAAATGGTATCACTATGACTCATCCAAACCTCGCTTCTTTCCGAAATATCTTTTAAGAAAGGGTCGTCTTTTTTTATAAAAGACAAATGAGCTCTTCCGTATTCTCTAGTGTTAGATGCTCCTACCTCCCCCCCATAGTGGTGTGCTAAATGTTGAGCGCCAAAGCAGATTCCCAATAAAGGTTTTTTACCTTTTATGAGAGATAAATCAGGAATAGGAGCCTTTTCTGACCTTACAGAAAAAGGGCTTCCTGATAAAATAACTGCTTTATATTCATTTATGTCAAAATTAGAGCTGTTATGAGGAAATATCTCACAAAAAATGTTAAGCTCTCTTACTCTTCGGGCAATTAACTGCGTATATTGCGATCCGAAATCTAAAATAAGTACTTTCTGTTGCATCGTACAAAAATAGAATATTTTGGAAAATTTACAATTATTTTTTTTAGTTTATATGTTAATTTGAGAGGGTGGGAAGTAGTTTATATACATCAAATGCATTTCAAATTATTTCTTTAGAAAAGACAATTACTTTTTTATATAGTTCTCCTTTTTTTAAATAATTTTTATAGTTTTGTTATGAATTACTTGATATGCTATATTGTCTCAATAAGTTGCAACGGTTTTCTGTGATAGATAAAACTTTTAAAACTAAAGAAAAATGAAAAAGTTATCAATTAACAAAATGAATGAATATCCAACGATTAATTTGGATGAACAAAAGATGATTAAAGGAGGAGATATTCCTTGGAAATTGTGGAAAGCTTTCTTTAAAAGCTCGACAGGTATTCCTGGCATTGGGCAAATTGGAGCTGCGATAACAATATATGAGTTCATAACTGGTCTTTTTGAAAGTAACTCTATAGATGCTAGTACTTATTATAAATTAATTGATGCAGCAAATAGAACCGCTTCTGATTCTACATTTGTACACATAAATCCTGATGGAAGTTTTGATTTTAAATCCTATGGAAACAAAGGACATAAATAAAATATTTCTTATATATATAGATAAAAACCCTGATTATAGTTAGGAAAAAGAATGAATATTTATGCCAAATGAACTGTTTAAAAGATTTTATTTAATATGTTCTTTAAATATTTTCTTTTGAACAGTTTTTTAAAAAACAATTTAATGAAAATATTTAAAGAACTAATAGTAATTTGCTTGTTTGTATTATATTCATGTAACAGTAAAAAAACAACTTTTATATCTCAACAGGATATTATTCAAGTTCCTTGGGGATATAAAGTTTATAATTCACACTATTTTTCATATATTGTTATTGATAAAGATACCATTAAGGCTAAAATTGATACAGGTAGCAACTCAACATTCCTTAAAAAAATATATGGAGTTGGTGATACAAGAATTGCTAATGTTACAGATATGAGAGGAATTTCTAAAAATCTCCTTGAAATATTTATAAAAAAACTTAATTGGGGAGAATTAACAATAGAAAATTTGCCTGTAGGCTTTGCCCCTACAATGAGAAAAAACTATATAGGAAACGATATATTAAAAAATTTTTGTGTAAAATTTGATAATGAAAATCAGAAAATAACACTCACATCAAAACCTAATTTAATTGAAAAAAAAGGACTTAAAATTCCATTTGAAATAACAGAGTTAAGGCAAGTTATAATACCTTTACAACTTAATGGTGCTTTAGGAAAGTTTTTATTAGATACTGGTTATGATGGTGAATTTTTGGTAGATACTTCTTTTCTAAAAACTTCTGGATTAGTAAATTCAAAAAAACTAAAATGGGTATCTGAAACGGCAAAATCTGCATTTATAAAAGAACCATTGCAAGAAAAGGATATTTATTACAAAATTTTAGCAGATTGCACTTTAGCTGAAAAGAAATTTAGAAATGTTATCATCACACATAATCCTAATATGAATGAAAATGTTTTAGGAAATTCTTTTTTACGTCGTTTTAAATCGTTTACCATTGATTATTTGAATCGCACACTGTATTTAGAACTACCTGAAGATATTGAAACTTATGAGAATAATAAAATTGTTTTCTCTAAAAAAGAAATTGATGCCGTTCCTATTGAGTACCTTGACGAACTGTTTCAAGTTTTAAATTCGCTGGGGTTTATATTTTCTTGGAGTTCTCCCCCTTTTAAAATTATAGCATTAGAAGCAAATTCTAATTCTGAACTAGTAACTGTAGGAGATACCCTAATAGGCATTAACAAAACAATATTTTCTAAAGAATATTTAAATAAATTTTCAAAAAAAACTACCTATTGTCTTGAAGTTAATAAGAAAACACAGAGTCAACTGTTATTTAAGACAATGCACAGAGCTAAAAAAGCAACATTTCATTTTGCTAAAAACGGGAAACTTATTAGCATAAATGCCGTACGAAATCATTTTTTAACCCCTCCTCCTTCTGTAGGTTATTCTTTTCAATACGAAAGAAGAGATGTCGTTCCTTATTACGGAAAAATGAATTTTCATAATGATGATGATAAAGTATCTTTTCATTTTCCATGGAGAAGTTTATCTAATAAAGAAATAAAAATGATAGGATTTGATGAAAATGGCAATAAAATTCATATAACCAATAATCCACCTAAATAATTTTTGTAATTTAGTTATTTTAATCTTTGGTTTAGCTCATTATGTTTATAGTTTTTATTATTTCATTGCCTCATTTATTATAGGAGTTTATTTTGGTTATATTGCTATTGTTTCCCAAGTGCTAAGAGAGCAGAAAATAAATATGATTCTCTCTGTTTTTATTGTACATTCTTTTATAAATTTAATGGCTATTATAGTTTACTACTTATAGAAAAAAATGTCTAAATAAGACATTAAATGTCATAAGTTAGACTGAAATCACAGCTTTTTATTGATACAAACACACTAATTTAATGCTTGAAAAAGATAACAGGCTGACCACCTGATTTTAAAAATTATCTATAATAAAAATAACTGCCGGTACAAATTAGAAATTTTAAAGTGCAAAACTATAAAAATAATTTTTGTAATTTTGCTATGGCTATTACTTGATATGCCATATCGTCCCAACAAGTCGCACCGGTTTTCTGCGATAAGGAAAACTTTTTTATAAAAAAATAAAATAAATAAAAATGAAAAAGTTAACAATTAACAAAATGAATGAATATCCAACGATTGATTTGGATGAACAAAAAATGATTAAAGGAGGATATGGATTGGGTCCTATTCCAATAGGGTGGGTTCCAGAATTAATAGCTTTAGGGATATCTTTGTTATATGGTGATGATGAACCTTCAACTACAACTACGACAAATAATGGAATAGGAAATGCATCTAGTCAAGATGGCATTTTAAATTTGAATTTTCAAATTAATCAAAATGGTGGTTCAGGAGTAAATAACCCTCAAGCTCTTCTTGATTACTTTTATAGTAGGGGAATAGCTATTGATAGTATCAATGTTAATACAGGAATGATTTACCCAAGTAAGTAAATTTATAAATAAATCCAAAAAGCATTAGAATTAGTGCTTTTTGGATTTAAAGAATATAAATAATTATGAATGTATCAAAATATCTTATCTACTATTTAAGTGTTTTTACACTACTTTTTTACAGCTGTAAAAAAAGGCAAAATGTATCCTCGCATTTCCCTAAAAATCAAAATATTGTAGAAATACCTTTTCAATATTCCGGATATTCCGGAGGGGGGCAAATGATTAGCTCCATTGTTATTAAAAAAGACACTCTGAGATGCATTATTGATACAGGAAGTTACACAACCATTGTCTCTAGTAGTTTGGGATATGCTATCTCCAATAAATCGAAAAAAGGTTCAGATTTTTTAGGAGTAGAGAAAGTTTTACCTATAACCATTGTCAAAAATATAAAATGGGGAGAGGTAGTGATAAATAATTTAGAATGTGTTATTCATAATTTATCAAAAACAGGTGCAGATATTATTATAGGTACGGATATTTTGAGTCATTTTTGTGTAAAGATTGATAATAGTCAAAGTAAAATTATTCTTTCAAAAAAACGAAATGATACAATTCATAAGAATCATATTAAGGTTCCTTTTTCTAAGACAAATGGAGGTGTTATTTTTATACAGGGACAACTGTCTAATAAAAAAGAGCCTTTACTTTTAGATACAGGATTTCGTGGAGAAATAGCAAAACCTTATAACAAAGGTTTAGAAAACAAACATATAAAAAGTTACTGGAAAATGCCTTTTAAGGGACTGTTTAATTTAGAGGGAGATACGAATTTATCAGTTGGATATGATTTATTAGATTTTAAATTAGGAAATAAAATTTTTAAAGACGCCATAGCATCTTATCAAAATAGAAATAATAAAAATATTATGTTAGGTACTGCTTTTATGTGTCGTTTTAAATCAATAACTTTTGACTATCCTAATAAAATGGTATTATTTGAACTTCCAAAGAATTTTGATAAGATTCCCGGTTTTGACTTCATAAAGGATACCATAACCGCAAAAAATGTATCTTATTATGCTTTGCTTTCTAATAAAATTAATTCTTTTGGAATTGATTTTACGAATCAATATCCTTTTAAAATTCAGGCATTATACGAAAAAAAAGAATTTAAAATAACCATCGGGGATACTTTAGTAGGAATAGATAATTCATTTTTTGATAAAAAAGCGATGTTTCAATCGAAGTTAGTAAATAAAAAATATGTGGATGAGAAAAATCAATTACTTGAATTTTATATAGCAACATGCCAAAAAGGAGATGCAGACTTTCATTTTCTAAAAAGAGGTCAATTGGTTACGGAGCATTTGAAAAGAGATTATTCCTTTACTGATTTTCCTCCTATGATGTATAGCTTTTTACCTGTAAATACAAACTGGGGCTATTTTGTTAATTATATAAAGAAAAATAAAAAACGAAATTATACTTTACATATCCCTAGTTATGGAACAATAGGAAAAGAAGTGTCTTTCACTTATTATATAAATGGAAAAGAACAGATGCTTACAAATAAGCCTTAGTTACGTTTTATATGATAAGAAAATTTTTTTATAAAATTTTTAAAAATGGAAAAAAGATACACAATAACATTAACTGTTCTTTTTGTTATATTGTTAATATTTTTAAAATGTCAATATTTTTCAAAAATGAATCATAGTATTATTGCTTCTAACGAAATAGATACTATTCCTTTTAAATATGATACTTTTGGCAGGATGATTACAGATGTCCATTTAGGTAATGACACTCTTGATTTTATTATAGATACCGGTGCTAATAATTCCCTCATTAATTCTGCACTTATAAAATCAGAAGATTTAAAATCAAAAAAAGAAGTTAATCAAAAAGCGACTGATGCACTTGGACATACAAAAAAAATAAAGAAATTCATCATTAAAAAAATGGATATAGGGACTATAAAAATTAAAAATTATCCTGTTTTTGTATATGATAAAACAAAAATGAATCTACTTGGAAACAACTTGTTGAGTCAATTTTGTGTGAAATTTGATAATGAATATCAAAGAGTTATCCTGTCAAAACACTCAAATTTAATACCTAAAAAAGGTATTAAAATTCCTCTTTTACAAAAGGGACATTTATTTTATATTCCTATTATTTTATCAAAATCTACTGAACCTATTTATTTTCTTTTAGATACCGGATATGAAACAGAATTTTTTTTAGATAATGACACTTATCAAGTACTAAAATTGCCTGAAAGTAAACAACAGAAATGGATAAGTCCAAGAGGTTATACTTTATTCTCTTTTGGAGATTCGTATGCAAAAGACTCTACAGTTGTTTATAGTTTTGCGGATTTTAAGATAGGGAACAAGCTTTTTAAAAATATAGTTGTTAATAATCCTAATATTAAAAAAAGTGGTAATTTAGTGGGTAGTGTGTTTTTAAGTCGCTTTCGTTCTTTTACGGTTGATTACCCTAATAAAACACTTTATTTAGAACTACCAAAAGATTATTCTGATACTCAGTATAATGTAAATATGACATTTTCAAAAGATACCATAACAGATGTTCCTGTTGACTACTTTCATATGCTATATCACAAAATAAATTCACTTGGCATTAATATCTTATATGACCATTCCCCATATCGTGTTGAAAGTTTTACAATCAAATACAAAGGTAAAATTAATATAGGAGATACTTTAGTGGGAGTAGATGATAAAATATTCTACAAAGATATTTATGATAAATATATCACTAAAAAATCAGATTTTAAAGTATTTGATGATGTAGAAAAACAACAAAACTTACTTTTCAAAGTACTTAGTCGTGAAATATCAGCAGATTTCTACTTTTTAAAAAATCAAAAATTAATAAAGCTAACTGCAACGAGAGATACCTTATTAAATCCTCCTCCTCAAATTGCTTATAGTTGCTATCCTACTAAAGGGAGATTTCCTTATTTTGCCCTTTCTTCAACTATTACTGAAAAAGATGGAAGAACGTTTGCTATTCATTATCCTTGGTCAACCTTAACAGGCAGGGAAATAGAAATAGAAACTTACTATGATAAGGAGGGTAAAAAACAAGTGTTTACTAATAAACCTAAATAATTTTTGTAATTTTGCTATGGCTATTATTTGATATGCCATATCGCCCCAACAAGTCGCAATGATTTTCTGCGATAAGGAAAACTTTTTTATAAAAATTTTAAAATGAAGAAAATGAAAAAGTTAAGTATTAACAAAATGAGTGAATATCCAACGATTGATTTGGATGAACAAATGATGATTAAGGGAGGCTGTGAGATGTGTGAACAATATGGATATGGAGAAGGTGAAGTTGGACATTTATCAGAAGTTGTAATTTCTGGGAGAAATAGATATTATCAATGGGAACATGGAGGGTCTATGGATGTTGAAAATTGTCCTGCTTGCCCACCACTTTCTCCTTTAGCAGACAGAAGTCCTGGAGAATATTTTGGGCAACTTTTAGCACATTATTTTTACCATAAAGAAGCTTATTGCAAATAAATAAAAATCTTACGGGAGGTATCTGTCCTCCCGTAAATTTTAACAACAACCTTGTATAAATTATAAACAAATGAAAAACTATTTACATTTTTTTGGCTATTTATTATTATCTCCTTTACTGATTTTTTTACTAGTACTTACATTTGGTTCTTTAGGTTACACTTCTATAGACATGGGTGTAATTAGTAATTATATAGCAGCTTTAATTTTGGTTATATTGTTTAAGAAAAATATCAATATCAAACAATTATATAGTAATATTAATATTAAGAAAACACTGATTTTTGCTATAATTTCAACTATCTTTATTTACTTTGGATATATAAGTATTCAGTACATAGGTATAGAAAAACCTGTTTTAAAACCAGACTCATATTCTTTACAATTTTTGGCTGTGACTTTTTTTCTTGCTCCAATATTTGAAGAATTGACTTGTAGAGTAATACCTATCAATCGATTTTTTAAAAAACTTCCTAATTGGGTACTAATTATTGGAACTTCAATCTTATTTGGTGCATTACATATTGATTTTAAAAATATTTATTGGGCTATTAGTACTTTTTTCTTTGCTATTATATTAGGATACTTTTTTATTCGCACTAAAAATGGTCTTTTACTTATCTTAATACACTTTTTTATAGGTTTTATTTATATTCTTGTAAATAGTTATTTTTACAAAGCAAAAATTATTTTTGTTTACGCAGGTCAGTATTCATATTGGACAATAGGAATAATTATAGTTAGTCTTATTTTAATTTTTGGAGTTTTTAGAAAGCAACTTGATAAGGCTTTGTTAAAAACGGTAAAACAGAAAAGTGAGTAAAACTCTATTAAACATTCTGTTGTATAATTGTCTAAATTAGAACTTTGATGTCTTATTTTAGACAAGAAATCTTCCTTTTCACCCTTTAAAATCACTTATTATTGTAAACTATTTTATTAAGTAGTTTTCTAATATAATAAGTCTAAAAAATGGAAATAAATTATTTTATTCCTGTTCGCAAAGGCAGTAAGGAAATTTCCGGTAAGAATATGAAATTATTGGGAGGAAAGCCCTTAGTATCTCATATAATAGATGCTGTTATAGCTACGGAAACAAAGGGAAATATTTGGGTGGCTACAGACTGTCCTAAATTAAAAAAATATGTTTCTAACTTGTATAAAGAACGGGTTAAAATATTTGACAGAAGTGCTAAAAATGCAGGTGATACTTCCCCTACAATAGATGTTGTATTGGAATTTTTAAACCAAAAGAATATCTTAAAAGATAGTTATCTTATTCTTTTACAGGCAACTTCCCCATTTACCACAGCTTTAGAATTAAAAAACTTAACTACTTTTTTACATAATAATAGTGGAAATTATGATTCTGTCATTAGTTGTTGTCGCTTAAAGCGTTTTCGTTGGGAAGATAATGGGAAATCTATTGATTATAATCTTACTTCCAAACCGAGAAGGCAAGATTACAAAGGTTTTTTAATAGAATCAGGAGCATTTTATGTATCAAAAGTCAAAAATATAATAGCCTCTAAGCAGTTGGTTTCAGGCAATATTTTCCCTATGGAAATAGGTTCTGAGGGATTAATAGAATTAGATTCTCTGTTGGATTGGGATATTGCAGAAGCAATTTTAAAACACAAACAATTAAAAATATAGAGAATGGATTTTTATGTTGAATATTACAATTTTATAGATAATTTGTTTGTGGATTTTGTTCACAGATGCCGTAAACAGGATTCAAAACAGATACAATTTAAGGAACACTCTATATCGGAAACTATTATACATTGTTTGTATATGCATTCAGTTTATACCAACTGGAAAGAACACTATAATTTATCACGACTTAATGGTAGTACAAAAGAAGAGTTAACTGAAAAATTTACTCAAGAATTGATTGAAAAATTTGGAGTTGAAAGTACTTTATTAGAATCCTCAGAAACAGTAAAAGAAATACCTGCTTTAGAAGAGATGTTAAAGGCTTATTCAGGGCAAATTATATTTTTTGTGTTTAACGAAAGACAATTACATCTTGTTGCTGAATTAATAAGGGCAATACAAGAGCCTGTATTTATTTTAGCAGATTTTGAAGAATTTGACAATGAAATTGAATTTACTGAAAATGTTACATTTTTTAGAGTGCCTTTTTTTAGAATTAAGGCTTTTGATAGTCCGTATATTGCCTTAAAATTTCCTCAAGTCAGTCATTATTTGAATAGTTTTTACTTTTTAACAAAGTATCTAAAACCTAAAGAAATAGTATTTTTAGAGGGATGTCATTTACCCTCTAAATGTTTGAATATCATATCTAAATCATTTTCAATTCCAACCATTTGCTTACAGCAAGGGTGGCCCTCTTTCTTTCACACCTTATATAAGAGAATGAATTATGGCTATTATTTTACTTGGGGAGATGTATTTAATCAATGGTGGAAAAAATACAATCCTAATCAGAGGTATAAATCAGTAGGATATACCTCTCAAATATTGGAAAGTACCGATAAGGATAAGGTTACTTTTTTTCTACA
>PDWI01007239.1_pt1 | contig 13586 bp, 13 predicted proteins | sample 1430891 | NCBI WGS metagenome assembly PDWI01 (sample SAMN01162508, study PRJNA174530) | Oral metagenome, whole genome shotgun sequencing project. | biome: Marine environment; feature: Marine mammal; material: Swab sample of the gingival sulcus; isolation source: swab sample of gingival sulcus...
ATATAGATGCTGAAACACTCAACATAGATGTTAATAAAATAGAAGCACTGATAACAGACAAAACCGTAGCTATAATGCCAGTGCATGTTTTCGGGAATCCTTGCGATGTAGAAGCCATAGAGGCAATCGCAAAAAAACATAATCTAAAAGTGATATATGATGGTGCACATGCAGTAGGTTCTGAATTAAAAGGCAAATCTTTATTGGAGTATGGCGATATTACAGCCACCAGTTTACATGCTACCAAATTACTGAATACTGGAGAGGGAGGAGCTTGTATCACTAAAGATACAATGTTACATGAGAAACTGAAACGTATCCGTTTTTTTGGACATGACGATAGCAAAGATATTGTAGAAGATGGGTTTAATGGTAAAATGACAGAAGTTCATGCCGCTTTGGGTTTGGCAAATCTTAAATACTACGATGAAGTATTAGAAGACCGAAAACATAAATATCAATTATACATAGATGAACTGTCAGGTATTCCGAGTTTAAGTTTTCAAGTTCAAAAACATGGAAAAAGTAATTACTCTTATTTCCCTGTTATTTTTGAATCGGAAGAAGCCCTTATAAAAGTGGAAAAAACACTTAACAAAGACAATATTTTTCCTAGAAGATATTTTTATCCATCGGTAAATACTTACAAAAAAATATTGCCGGAAGTAAGTTGCCCTATTAGCGAAGATATTAGTCAAAGAATTTTGTGTTTACCTTTGTATTGGAATTTAGCAGAAGAAGAGGTTGAAAAGGTTGTAGAGATAATAAAGGCAAATATTTAAGAAAGAATCATGAGCAACACTATAGCGATAATGCAACCCTATTTTTTTCCTTATTTAGGGTATTATAGTTTAATAAAACAGACAGATCGTTTTGTACTGTTTGATACCGTTCAATTTATACGTCACGGATGGATAGAACGAAACAGAATTTTAAAGCAAAATGAAGGGTGGTTATATATTCAGGTTCCTTTGGTAAAAAGTTCAAGAGAAACTTTAATCAAAGATATTAAAATTAATAATGAACAAAATTGGAAAAATAAGTTGTTATCACAATTGCAAGTTTATAAAAAAAAAGCACCTTATTACTATAAGACAATAAAGCTTGTAGAAAATGTTTTGGATAATGAATATACCGATATTGTTAGTTTAAACAAAGCTATACTTAAGGCAACTTGTGAGCATTTGGGGATAAATAACACAATAGATATATTTAGTGAAATGGATTTAATAATAGAAGAGCCCAATGCTCCAGACGAGTGGGCTTTAAATATTTGCAAAGCCTTAGGGAATATCGACGAATACTGGAACCCTCCAGGGGGAATGAGTTTTTTTGATAGGAATAAATATATCGATAATAATATTGAACTTAAATTTCAAAAAATGGAATTGTCATCTTATAATCAGAAAAGAGAAGCTTTTGAAGAAGGATTGTCTATTATAGATGTTATGATGTTTAATTCGGTTGAAGAAATAAATGTAATGTTGGATAAATATACTTTGATTTAAATTATGAAAAATAACGAGAAAACATTTGCATATTATTGTTCCGATGGAGCATCTAGAATACTTAAGTTTTATTCATATCCTCAAAATAGTTGCTTTCAACCTAAAGTTATTATTTATGATGGAGGGCGAGATACTGTTATAAAACAACTAAGAGATTTGTTTGGCGATAGATTATTTGTGATTGAACGTGATAAACTTAAGCAAGAAGAAAAAAATAGAATTCACAATTATACCTCAGAATATATTCACAAATTATTAAAAAAATATGATATAGAATATTTAATCTGTTTTGGAAATAAGATATTAAAAAAGAAACTTATAAGCGATTATAAAAATAAATTAATAAATTTTCACCCTGCATTATTGCCCTCTTTTAAGGGGCTCAACGCCATAGACAAAGCCTTAGAGCATAGTGTCGATATTATTGGGAACACAGCACATTATATAGACGAGGGGATTGATACCGGTAAAATCATTATTCAATCTGCAATGTTAAGTAATGATTTTGAATCTTATGAAGATGTTTTGGAATTACAGTTGCCGATGTTAAAGATAATTTTCAGAGATATATTAAATTTTAATATAAAAGATAAAGATTTATTTCTTGAATTAGAACATAGGAAAAGTAAATACATAATATCATCTAATGTAAATAATCAGTTTTAAAATGAATAAAGTATTCCTAAGTGTGATTACTGTATCTTACAATCACGAGAGTTATATTCGAGAGTGTTTGGATGGGGTTATTATGCAAAAAACAAATTTTGCATTTGAGGTGATAATAGGAGACGATGCTTCTACGGATAATACTCAAAATATAATTTTAGAATATCAAAAAAAATATCCTGATATAATAAAACCAATATTGCGAACAATTAATGTTGGAGCCAATGATAATTTTAATGATATTCTATCGAAAGCTCAAGGTAAATACATAGCTCTTTGCGAAGGCGATGATTATTGGACAGACCCCTACAAACTTCAAAAACAGGTTGATTTTTTGGAAACACATAAAGATTATATAATGTGTTTTACAAATGCAAAAATTATTAATGATCCTTTGAAAAATAGATCAATTTCTGGAGGATATCCATCTTGCTTGACTTTTGACGATTATATTTGGGATAAAAAACCCATTCCAACTTTAACAGTCATGTTTCGCAATACTTCTAGCATAATATCTACCTTTATACAATTTGTGCAAAAAAAGAAGGTTTATTATGGAGATTTAATTTTGTTTTCTGTACTTTTACAGCACGGTAATGCTTATTTTCTTGATGAGGTAACGGCAACCTATAGGGCTAATGTAGGCGTTTTATCAAAACAAAATAAGGAACAAGTTTTGAAAAATAAAATATATGCCTATAAATCTTTGAATTTGTTATTTAATTTGAAGTATAAAAAAATGTATAATGTTTTATTAGCTGAGTTTTATGCAAAATATGCTCTTCTTGAATTAAGAAGAAAAAATATATTTTATTTCTTATATTATTTAATTTATTCATTTAAATATAAACCTTTTCTTCCTTTAGACGAATGGAAGTCTGCATATTATTACTCTTTTACAAAATTACCTTTTAAAATTAGGAGATAGATATAAAGTATTAAGATTAAAGATTTATGAAGAAAAAAATTTACATAGCAGGTTGTGGAGGAATGCTGGGAGAGGCATATTATCACGTATTTAAAGATGATTATGAAATAAAATGTACAGATAAAGATGTCAATGTAGAATGGCTATCTTTTTTAGATTTCAGAGAAAGAGAAGAGTACATCAAAGATGTAGAGTCGTTTAAGCCTGATTATTTATTTCATTTAGGAGCTTACACAGACCTTGAATTCTGTGAGTTAAATGCCGATGACACCTATAACACCAATACTTTAGCTGTTGAAAATGCCGTTTTTATTGCCAATAAACTAGATATTCCGTTATTGTATATTTCTACAGCAGGTATATTTGACGGTAAGCAAGAATTGTACGACGATTGGGATATGCCTAATCCTCTAGGAGTTTATGCTCGTTCTAAGTATATGGGAGAAAGATATGTCGTTGAAAATGCGAAACGATATTTAGTTTGTCGAGCCGGTTGGATGATGGGGGCAGGGCCTTCTAAAGATAAAAAGTTTATCCAAAAGCTAATGAAACAGTTAAAAGACGGTAAAATAACGCTTAATATCGTAAATGATAAAGATGGAACTCCAACTTATACGCACGATTTTGCAAAAAATACCAAAGCTCTTTTAGAAAAAGAATACTGGGGACTATATAACATGGTTTGCGGGGGACAAACGAGTCGATTAGAAGTCGCTCAAGAGTTGATAAAAGTTTTAAATCTAGAAGATAAAATTAGTATCAACGTTGTTAATTCTGATTTCTTTAAAGAAGAGTATTTCGCTTTACGCCCACCTAACGAAAGACTTATAAACAGAAAACTAAACATAAGAGGTGTCAATTTGATGAGAGACTGGAAAGTAGCATTAAAAGAATACATCACAAATTACTACCAAGATTATTTGTCATAATATGAATCATAAAAATTCCATAGGGTTTTATTTATTTTATTTTGGTCAATTACCGGAATGGATTCATTTACTATTTAAAACATTTGAAAAAAATAATTCTATTGATTTTCATTTGTTTACAGATTGTAAAATTCCGAAGTCTATTCCCAACAATCTTTATATTCATAAAACAAGTTACGATGAGTATAAAGAAATGATTAAAGAAAAACTAAATATTACAATATCATCATCAAATCCTATAAAATTATGCGACTTAAGACCTTTTATTGGATATTTGCACCATGATGTTTTTAAATCCTATGATTTTTATGGATGGATAGACTTAGATTTATTATTAGGCGATATTCGTAGTTTTTATACAGATGAATTATTATCAAAATACGATGTGTTTTCTACACATCGTATTCGTATTGCGGGGCATATGAGCCTTTTCAGAAATACAAAAAAGAACCGAGAGATGTATAAAAAAATATATCGTTGGAAAGAATCGTTGGAAAATCCTCAATTTGTCGGTTTAGATGAACATGGAATAACAAATGCCTATACTTTGACAATATTCGACAGAATAAATCAGAAGTTTAATTTAAATATAAATAATTTTATAACGCGTTATTTTTCAAAAAAGAAAAAGGTAAAGTTGTATATGAAAGAACAATATACAACTCCTTTTACACCAATCCCATGGATAGACGGGTCTTTAAATTCCGAACAACCGGATACATGGTTTTATAAAGATGGAGTAATAAGTAATAGTCGAGATAAAAATAGAAGTTTTATTTATCTTCATTTTATGAATTTTAAGACAGATAATTGGAGGCATGATAAAACGCCTGCTCCATGGAAAGGTATGGATAAAATTTGTTTTGCAAGTATTGAGGATATTAGAGGAGGAATAATTATTAATAAAGAAGGAATATTTCCCATAAATAAATATGATACAAGAAAGTAAAAAAATAAGCTTGCCATTAGGAGATGTCTCTTTAGATAAAGAATTGAACTCATATTATATTGATATGAGACCTGCTCGTGTACATTATACCCAAAATATATATGGGGGGAGATTTGATAAGAATGGCGTTCCTATGATAACAAATTCAGAGGGGCAGTTAGATTATTTTCCTATCAACATCGCTCAATATGGATTTATGCTATTAGGGGATTATCTAAAAGAGCAAAAAACAGATGTTTTAGTAACATTAAAAGATTGTTTGGCAGTTTTAGAAGATATAAAAACAGAAAAAGAAAATACGGCGGTTTGGTATCACAAACATTACGAACAGAAGTATAAAATCAAAGCTCCTTGGGCATCAGCAATGGCTCAGGGAGAGGTTATATCTTTTTACTTAAGGATGTATCAAATATTGGGAGAGAAATATTTGTTAGATACTGCCATTAAAGCTTACAACTTTTTAAAAATAGAATATAAAGACGGAGGAGTTCGTAGATATGATGAAAATAACGACTTATGGTTTGAAGAGTATCCGTCTGACCCGCCTTCTTATGTGCTTAATGGTTTTATATATACTCTTTTTGGTTTATACGATTTGTACAGGGTAACACAAAATAAAGAAGTCAAAACTGATATTGATTTATGTATAAAAACACTAAAAAATAATTTACATAGATTTGATGTTGGTTATTGGTCTATTTATGATTTATATAAAAAGGAGCTGGTCAGGTATTATTATCAAAAAAATGTGCATGTCCCTCAATTAAAAATACTTTATATTTTGACAAACGAAGATATATTTAAAAAGTATGCCGATAAGTGGGAAAAAACGGTTAACCCGATTAATTTTTTATTGGTACAGCTAATGTATCGTGTTAAACCAAGGATTCAAAAACTATGGAAAACAAAATAAAGATACTTTATTTAATTACTGATATAGGAAAAGGAGGGGCTGAGCGTTTTCTTATTGATATTTGTAATGCTTTATCTTTACGCAATGACGTTGAGTTTGTTATAGGTAGCTTGTTTGATAACAATCAATATGTAGAAGATACTAAACAGTTTAGAATTGTTAATTTAAATTTTCAAACTTATTCTTTTTTAAAAAAGAACGAATGCTATGAGTATCAAAAGCTACTAAAAGAATTCAAACCGGATATTATTCATACCAATCGTTTTTTGGCAGAGTTCTTAAGCCTATATTATCAAGACAACAAAATAGCTTATGTAACACATGGTCATGATAATATGGTTCAGTTTAATGATTTGAAAATAAGAGATGTATTCAATAAGCCTAAATTGACCAATTATCTTGAAAAAAAAGTTTTATTCTTAAAAAAATACCGAAAAAACCCTACTTGGGTAATTGCTAATTCTACACATACTGAGCAGTTTTATAAGAGTGTTGTCCCTAGCAATATGAAAAATAAAGTCCTATATATTCCTTTGGGGTTCGACTATAACCGTTTTTTTAAAAATGAAGAAAATAAAATAACCGGAAAATTAAAATTAGTTAATGTCGGTAGCTTTCAAGACAAAAAAAATCAAAAATTTATTCTTAAAATAGCAGATAGCTTATTAAAATACACTGACGATTTTGAAATACATTTACTTGGAGATGGTAAAAACAAAACCTTATTAGAAGAACAAACCAAAGAGCAAAAGCTAAATAATTATATTTTTTTTCATGGAAATGTAAATAATGTAGAGGAGTATTTACATAACAGTCATATTTATTTACACACAGCTTGGTATGAGCCTTTTGGCTTAGTCCTCTTGGAGGCTATGGCTGCAGGTTTGCCCGTAGTTACTTTAGATGGTCAAGGAAATAGAGATATTATAGAACAAGGGAAAAATGGATATTTGTTTGAGGATGAAGATTCTGATTTATTTTCCAAAACCATTTTAGAATTAAAAAACAATACTGATAAGTATTCAGAAATATCAAATTATGCTAAATCGTACAGTAAACAATTTGATATGCAAAAAATGGTTGATAAATTTATGTCTTTTTATAAAGAAATAGTAAAAAATAAGTAGTCTATGCAAAAAAAAATGCTTTTTCTACTTTGTGACAATTACCCTTTATCTTCCGGTGAATTTTTTATTGATGATGAAATAAAAGTTTTGTCTCCTTTTTTTGATAAGATTACGGTTTTTCTACCAACTCAACAAAAAAAAGACTTAGGTCGCTTTGTTCCGGAAAATTTAAATGTAAAAGAGTACCCTGAGGTTAATCTTACTTCTTTAGATTTGTTTAAAAATATAGGTTTTTTATTCAGCAAAATGTTTTGGTCAGAATTAAAAGCATTTTCTCGTTTAAATAAATCTTATTTTACTTTTTTTAAAATTATGTTTACAGATTATGTAAAAGCAAAAAAAGTAAAACAAATAGTGATAGAATATGCTCAAAGCAATAATATAGACTTGGAAAATATAGTTTTTTATTCTTATTGGCATGACTATAAATCTCTTGCAGTTTCTATGATGCGAAATCAATATCCAAATAGCGTATTGATATCTCGTTCTCATGGTTGGGATAATTTTAGAGAAAGGCATACGCCTCCTTATTTACCTTTTAAAAATTATATATTAGACAACCTTTCACAAACTTTTAGTATATCGCAAGCTGGTAAAAAAGAGTTCTTGAAATATGGTGATTTTCAAAATAAAGTTACTGTTTCTCATTTAGGTAAATTTAATAATAGAAAAGCTTTATTTAATAAAGAAAAAGAAGGATTTCATTTGGTTAGTTGTAGTAATATTATCGAGTTAAAACGTGTTCATTTAATTATAGATATTTTATCACAGTTAAAAAGTTTAGAAAATATTCGTTGGACGCATTTTGGCGATGGGCACTTACGGAACAAACTAGAAGAATACGCAACAAAAAAATTACCGCATTGTCAGTTTGAATTTAGAGGCATTGTAGAAAATAAGAAGATTCTAGATTTTTATGCAGAAAATTACATTGATTTATTTATCAATGTTAGCGAACACGAGGGGATTCCTGTAAGTATTATGGAAGCCATTTCTGCAGGGATTCCGGTTGTAGCAACAGATGTAGGAGGAACTAATGAAATTGTTAATGATAAAACAGGCTTTTTGATAAATAAAGATTTCTCTGTAATTGATGTTGCTCAAATAATAGAAAGTTTCATTTCACTTCCATATTCAGAACAAGAAAAATACAGACAAAATGCTTATCAATTTTGGGAAGAAAATTACGAAGCAACTAAAAATTATTCTGAATTTTATAATATGATTATAAATTTATAAATCCAATGAAAAAAGTCCTCATACTCGCTTACGATTTTCCTCCCTATGTTTCTGTGGGAGGACTGCGTCCGTACGCTTGGTACAAATACTTTAAGGAATTTGGCTTGTATCCGGTTGTAGTGACTAGGCAATGGGATAATAAATATGGTAACGAATTAGATTATATTGCTCCTAGCAAATCAACCAAAACCATCGTTGAAGAAACTGAATACGGAACTATTATTCGTACTCCTTATAAACCGAATTTATCGAATAGACTATTATTAAAATATGGAAATTCTAAGTTTAGTTTAATTAGAAAAATAATTACAGCTTATTACGAAATAATGCAATTTTTCTTTTTTATTGGAACAAAGTCAGGTTTATATTTTGGAGCGAAAGACTATTTAAAAAATAATAAGGTTGATGCAATTATTGCTACCGGAGACCCGTATGTTCTATTTAAGTATGCTTCCAAATTAAGTAATACATATAATATACCTTGGATAGCTGATTATAGAGACCCTTGGGTACAAGATAAACAAAACCAAAAAAGCGAACTCAGGTTTACCTTTGAAAAATATTTAGAAAGAAAGTTTGTAAATAAATCAACAGGGGTTACATCTGTTTCTTCTCTATTTCTAAATTTGATAAAAAGTAATATTAATTCTCGTATTCCATCTGGGATTTTTATCAATGGGTTTGATGAAAATAATATACAAGAAAAGGCTCTTTTAAAAAATACAGACGATTTAATAATTACCTATGCAGGTAGTTTATATATGTGGCATCCTTTAGAAGAAACGATTCAAACTATAAATAAATCTTTAGAAAGAGGCGTTCAAATACAGTTAAGATTTATAGGATGTAATCATCAAGACCGTTTAGAAAAGGCTCTATCACAAGCACCTTTGGTAAAACAACATACTCAAGTTTTGCCTAAGTTATCGAATAAGGAATTAATGCAGGAGTTACAAAAGACCCATCTGTTGTTATTGTTTAACGATTATTCCATATCAGGAACTAAAATTTACGATTATTTAGCTGTTAAGAAACCCGTTTTACTTTGCTTCTCAGACGATAAAGAATCTAAGGCTCTTAAGGATAAATACTTTCATCTGTCTCCATTAAATGGAGAGAGCGAGGAACTTCAATACGAAATCTTAAAGAATACTGATGGCGGACAATTTGTAAAGGATAAAAATCACCTAAATAACATTATACAAGATTATTGGACAGAGTTACAAAGTACAGGAACAATTGCTTTTCAGTCTAAAAATGTAGAACAATATTCTAGAAAAGCAACTTCAGGTCAATTAGTGTCATTTATTAATAAAATCATTCAACAATGAACATCGTAATACTAAATTATCAAATGGGTAATATCCATTCTGTATATAAAAAACTTTCTAACTTAGATTGTAAGTTGAAAGTGTCAGAATCGCCTTCTGACCTAAGTGATGCCGATAAAATAATATTACCCGGTGTTGGGCATTTTAGTAAAGCGATGGAGCAACTAAAAAAATTAGAGTATCTGGATATTTTAAACGAGAAAGTACTTGTAAAACAAACCCCTATTTTGGGAATATGTTTGGGCATGCAGGTAATGTGCAAAAAAAGTGAAGAAGGAAATGCGGAAGGCTTAGGTTGGTTCGATGCTGATATTACCAAGTTTAAAGTGTCGGATAAGTTAAGGTATAAAGTTCCGCATACAGGTTGGAACGATGTGCGAATGATGAAAGAACATCCCATCATCACAAATATCCCCAAAGAAACAGCCTTTTATTTTGTTCATTCTTATCATATTTCTAACTCTCAAAGTGCTGATGTATTAGGTCTTACCAATTACGAAAACGATTTTGTATCCGCTATTGCCAAAGACCATATTATAGGTATGCAGTTTCATCCCGAAAAGAGTCATGCGGCAGGTCAGCAAGTTTTTGAAAATTTTGTAAAATTGTAAATTATGTTTCGTCCCAGAATAATACCTGTTTTATTACTTAAAAACCAAGGTCTCGTTAAAAGTGTCCGCTTTTCAAAAGAAAAATATATAGGAGACCCATTAAATGCGGTACGCTTATTTAACGATTTAACCGTCGATGAATTATGCTTTTTAGATATAGAAGCCAGCATAAAAGGAGAGAGAATATCTACAGAATTGGTAAAAGAGATAGGAGAAGAAGCCAATATGCCTTTTGCTGTAGGGGGCGGTATTAAAACCTTGGACGATATACAAGAGATTATTGCAGCAGGAGCAGAGAAGGTTATTTTAAATACCGTAGCCATAGAGAACCCTGACTTTGTTAATCAAGCATCGGAAGCATTTGGAACCTCTACCATTGTCGTTTGTATGGATGTGAAGCGAGTCGGTTTTACAAAAAAACAACGCGTCGTAAACAAAAGAGGTAAGAAAAATACAGGTTTTAAACCTGTGGAATATGCCCAAGAAATGGCAAAAAGAGGAGCCGGAGAAATTATCGTTCAGTCGGTAGATGCCGATGGAAAAATGACAGGGTACGATAAAGAATTGGTTAAGTCAATTTCAGAAGCGGTTGAGATTCCGGTTGTCGCCTTAGGGGGAGCGGGTTCTTATTCAGACTTAGAAGTGGCATATAAGGAACTTTATGCTAGTGGCGTTGCTGCGGGCAGTTTGTTTGTATATCATGGGCAAAACAGAGGGGTTTTAATTAATTACCCGGACATATCTAAGTTGAATTTTTTATAACTTTGTAGCTTAGTAAAATTTAGACTTATGATACCAAAAAGAGAATATCAGCAGTGTGCAAGGTGCGTAATGGACACTTCAGATCCCGATATAAAATTTGATGACAATGGAGTTTGTAACCATTGTCGTAATTACTTTTCTCGTATTTCTAACCTTTCCTATAAAGGACAAGAAAGTGATGCTATGTTGAAAGATTACATTGCTAAAATAAAAGCATCGGGTAAAAATAAAAAATACGATTGTGTTATAGGAGTATCAGGAGGGATTGACTCGACATATGTGGCGTGGATTGCTAAGTCTAATGGTTTAAGACCTTTGTTAGTGCATTTAGATAATGGTTGGAACTCTGATATTTCCATTAAAAACATCAAAAATTTGGCTAGCATCTTGGAGTGCGATTACGAAAGCTTTGTATTGGATTGGGAAGAGTTTAAAGACCTTCAATTATCTTTTTTGAAAGCTTCCGTTCCGGAAATGGAAACCCCAACAGATATTGCCATTCCCGGAGCATTGCATAAAGTAGCGGCAAGGTACGGTGTAAAGTATATAATTTCGGGAGGAAACTTTGCAACAGAAGGAATATTACCTAAGACTTGGCACTACAATGCCAAGGATATGAGGTATTTGAACAGTATTCATAAAAAGTATGGTACCAAAAAGTTAAAACAATTTCCTAAATTCGGATTCTGGCAAGAGGCTTATTATAAGTTTATAAAAAAGATTCGTATCGTATATATTTTAAATTATGTTCCTTATAACAAAGAGGAAGCGATGCAGTTTCTTAAAGACGAATTAGGATGGCAGTATTATGGAGGAAAACATTATGAATCTCGTTATACCGGCTTTATTCAGTCGTATATAATGCCTGTTAAATTTAATATGGATTATCGCAGAGCGACCTATTCAACACAAATTTGTACCGGAGAAATTACCCGTGAGTTTGCTCTAGAAGATTTGAAAAACAAACCTTACAAAGAAGAATCTTTGCAGAAAGAGATTCCTTTCTTATGTAAGAAGTTTGGTATTTCTGAAAAACAATTTGAATCCATAATGAACGAAGAGGCTAAAATATACAGAGATTACCCTAATAATGAAAAACGCCTCAACTTTTTGTACGATTTATATAGAAAATTAACCGGTAGTGTTAATTATAAGGGAGATGAATATTAAAACTCTGTTGTTTTTCTGAAGCACTATCAAACCTTGATAGAAATAAAAAAACAAACCTCTAGTCATTATGATAACTAAAAAGCATAACTTTTGGTCATTGTAGTATTCTTTAGTATATTTGTGGTGAGTTTAATTTATGATGTTACAAAGAATAATTAGTGATAAAATAAAGGTGAAATTTGGTAGTGGTAAAGCAATTATTGTGGTTGGGGCAAGGCAGGTAGGTAAGACGACTTTGTTAAAAGAAGTCCTAAAAGAAAAGGATTATTTGTTTTTAGATGCCGATGACCCCGTTGTTAGAACTGCTTTACAATCGCCTACAACCGAAGAAATACGAAGTATTATCGGGAATTATAAGTATGTTTTTTTAGATGAAGCCCAAAGAATACAAGGTATTGGACTTACATTAAAAATTATTACTGACCAATTTAAACAAGTACAACTATTGGTTAGCGGTTCGTCTTCATTCGATTTAGGGAATGAATTAAATGAACCTTTGACCGGCAGAAAATGGGAGTACGAGCTTTTTCCTATTTCGTGGGAGGAATACGAAAATCATATCGGGTATATACAATCGGAACAACAACTTGAAAACAGACTACTTTATGGTTTGTATCCTGAAGTAATTAACAATAACGGGCAAGAAAAAGAAACGCTAAAAAATCTTGTGAACAGTTATTTGTATAGAGACATTTTGGCTTTTTCCGATATCAGAAAACCTCAAGTTTTAGAAGATTTATTAAAGGCTTTAGCCTTACAAATAGGCAGTGAGGTTAATTATAATGAATTATCACAATTGATTGGTATTAACAAAATTACGGTACAAAAATATATTGATATTCTTGAAAAAGGATACCTTGTTTTTAGATTAAATAGTTTTAGTCGAAATATTCGCAACGAAATAAAACAAAACAGAAAGATATATTTTTATGATAATGGAATCCGAAATATGATTATTGGGAACTTTACGCCATTGGATTTAAGACAAGACAAAGGTGCTTTATGGGAGAATTTCTTGGTTTCCGAACGAATAAAACAAAACCGATATAAAGATACCTTTGCTAGTATGCACTTTTGGAGAACTAAACAGCAACAAGAAATTGATTTTATAGAAGAGAAAGACGGAAACATTACAGGATTTGAGTTTAAATGGAATCAGAAAAGAACTAAATTTCCTAAAAAATTTATAGAAACTTACAATGCCAAAGGATTTGTAATAGACCGTTCTAATTTTAGAGAATTTGTGAAACTGTAAAATAAAATTAACTTTAAGTCATTATGACAACTAAAAAGCATAACTTTAAGTCATTACAATGACTATTATCAATAAAAAACACCATGCCAACCAACGCACTATATATTACATACGACGGTTTAACCGACAATTTAGGGCAATCTCAGATACTGCCTTATGTGATTGGTTTATCGAAGAAAGGAATTAAGTTTACCATTC
>PDWI01007240.1_pt1 | contig 13586 bp, 8 predicted proteins | sample 1430891 | NCBI WGS metagenome assembly PDWI01 (sample SAMN01162508, study PRJNA174530) | Oral metagenome, whole genome shotgun sequencing project. | biome: Marine environment; feature: Marine mammal; material: Swab sample of the gingival sulcus; isolation source: swab sample of gingival sulcus...
CGTCAAAACGATCAACAAGCTCTTCAAAGATGAAGCCACCTGAGTGACGAAAGATGATGTGGAAATCTTCGTCGAAGAAGGAGAAAAACAGGGACTTTTTACAGACATCGAAAGTATGATAGTCCGCAATTTGATGGACTTCCGTGAGACAAGTGTAGATGCAGTATTTCGTCACAGAACAGAAGTTTTTGCACTTGATGAAAAGCTCACTCTTCGTCAGGCTATAGAAGAATCTCTTGCTCATCCATACACCAGAATACCGATATTCAGCGGTGATAAAGATAATATTGTTGGTCTCATTACGCTCAGAGATCTACTGACGATATCCTATGATGAGGACAACATGGATCGTCCGATCAGTGCTTTCCCTATCAAAGAAATAGCCAAAGTACCCGTCACGGCCAGTATTTTTGAGATGTTTATAGAGATGAAAAAACATGGCCGACACCTTGCGATAGTTGTCGATGAGTACGGAGGTACGGCTGGCTTGGTCACGTTTGAGGATATCCTCGAAGCGATGGTGGGAGACATTAGAGACGAAGTTGATACGGACGAAGAACTTGATATCGTCCATATTGACGAAGACACTATCCTCGCCAAAGGCGATGTCATACTCAGAGAAGTACTTCATCACTTCAAAATAGGAGAATTTACCATACCAGAATGATACGAAACCGAAATCGATGAAGAAACGATGCTGTCATACATTCTCTTGCACGAATTCAAAAACTTCGCCAACAAAGGCGACACGATGCAATTCTGACCATTTACCCTCATTGTCACAAAAGCCGAACCTGAAAAAATCCACAGAGTCAGAGTGGAATATCAGAATCCTCAGAAAGAAGAATAAAGGGTATTGACATTATATTACAAAATATGTATATTAAAAATAACAGTAGGAAGTGGACGCTACTGTAGTATGCATCAAAAAGATGTGTCCTGTCTGTGAAAGGATGGTTATAATCGGTCCATATAACGCAAAAAAATAAAAATTATGCGTACAGAAAATCTAAAATCCCCAATGCTGTGGGGTGTTGTGGCTACTAGTGTGGCTGCGATCAGTTCATTAACATTTGCAACTCTAGCGTGGGGAGTTGCGATTACGACCCTAGTAAGTCTTTGTGCTCTATTGCTTGTCTTGCAAAATGATAGCCAGCAAGCACGAAGAATGCTGACGATAGCAATCACTGCTGTTGTAGCACAGCTTATGTATCACAATCCCTCGTGGAATATGGGATGGATACAATTTATTATCATTGCTGTTTTTGCGGTGTTATTTATTGTGTCATCCAATGAGTGGAGATTGCGACCACACTTTTTTGGTGTAATTAGTGCAGTGGTATTATTTGTGATTGGATTGCCTGTGACACTATTACTGGCAGTCTGGTATTATCCATCAGGCGAATGGTGGATGGCATTGGTAGCATTACACATATTGTCGTGGTTGACATTATCTATCAATGAGGTGATTATGATAGATGAGGAGAAGATAGCTGAAAGCTATGCGTTAGGTATGGCTATCGCTGTATTTTTTGCACTGGGATATAAGGCTGCTTATCCTCTTTCTGATCTTATGAATGTCACCTTTACTGAAACACTAATAGTACTCTATGCTATATTAATTCTTGTGATAGCAACAGTATACATATGCTATCAAACGTATCAGAATCACAAACATAAAAAAGAACAAGAAAAATCTATAGCAGAAAAAGAGCGAGATGAGGAAGCAAGGAAGAGAAGAATAGAAGAAAAGAATATGCTTTTGGAAAATCCAGAATCATGGAAAAAATTTCTTTCATTTTTGATGAGAAGAGATATGTCTCAGACAGAAAAGCTGACTGTCATAGGGAAGCTTGATTTGTCCGAACTAGTGACAGTATCGCATCACAAAAGACACATCTATACAGACCAAAAGATGAAGGAGGCGATACGATGCTTGAGTGATATCTATGAGAGAGAAGAGCTTGATGAGAATATCGCAATTCTTTTTGCACAATATGATCAGGTAAAAGACATACTAGGTCAAGACAAAATTAAGACTTATGTAGGTTATGAATATGTGAATAATCTCATAAGAAATGCAGACCCACGATTTGCAAAGTAATGTACCAAAAACACCAGTTATATGTGACTGGTGTTTTTCTATAAGAATATTTTCTATTTGCAACAAACCTTCTCTATCATCACATCTCATCATACAAGCACCTCAAATGTGTCAAGGTATTGCTTCCCACGAGGACATTGGATATCTCGTTCGCCTGTGCCATAGTGTCATTGAATAACTTCGCCTCATATCTCAAGACATCATGCTTCGTTGGCGGGTGTCATAGGAAGGGGGATATCATTGCGTTGGGATGTGGAGTGACATCCAGAGAGTAGGAGAAACGAACACAGAAGTCAGTATGTTATTTTTTTCATAGAATAATAAGAGATTATAAATACTTCCATTCTTCATTTCCTTTCAAACTTTTCACAGTTTCATACATCAGTTTGATCGTGTTTTCAACATCTTCGATGCGAACCATTTCGACGGTGGTGTGCATATAGCGAAGAGGGAGACTAATGAGAGTTGATGGGATGCCTCACTTAGTATAGGCGAAAGCATCGGTGTCAGTGCCTGTTCGGGTACTGTTGGCCATTCTTTGGAATGGGATGTTATTGGTGTCGGCGACAGTGATGAGGTGGTCACGGAGCTTATTATGGATAGAGGGAGCATAACTGAGAACAGGACCCTTGCCTCATTCGGTGTGTCCTTCGACTTCTTTTTTGATCATTGGTGTGGTTGTGTCGTGGCAGACATCAGTGATGATCGCTACATCAGGATTGATACTATCAGCGATCATTTCCGCACCACGGAGTCCGATTTCCTCTTGGACACTATTCACGATATAGAGACCGAAAGTGAGTTTATCTTTGTTTTCGTGGAGGAGTCTCGCAACCTGTGCTATCATAAAGCCACCCATTCTATTATCCAGGGCACGACCACCGTAGTAGCGATCATTGAGGGTGAAAAATTCATCTTGATAGGTCACAACACAGCCCACATGGATGCCCATTTTTTCAACTTCCTCACGAGTAGTAGCACCGCAGTCGAGTGTGATGTTTTCTACTTTGGGAGTTTCTTCTTTTTCGCCATTTTTGCGAGTGTGGATCGCAGGTCGCCCAAACACAGCCTCGACGGGACCGTGATCTGTTCGGATATTGACCCTTTTGGATGGTGCAATGAGATGATCAGACCCACCATTACGTATGACGTGAAGAAGTCCGTTATCGGTAATGTAATTCACGTATCGGCTGATTTCATCACAGTGTGCTTCGATCACAACTTTGTATGCAGCATCAGGATTGATGACGGCGACCCCTGTGCCATAGGTATCCACATAGGTGTCATCGACATAATCAGCGATATATTCCAACCACACTTTCTGTCCCGTGTACTCAAAACCTGTTGGTGAAGGTGTATTGATAAGTTTTTCCAAAAACGCAAGATCTTTTTTCTTCATAAACATAAACATAGAAAGGTAATAAATACCCCTTTGTACTCAAAACCACATCCTATTGCAACCAAACCCAAAAGTCACTACAATGAAATCATTTATCATCTATTGGATATGATGACTTATTACGACAAAGCCTTCAAAGCCTACGACATCCGTGCCATTCGAAAAGACCCTGTCGACGAAACATTTGCATACAGTATGGGTCGTACTATCGGTGACTTCATTCAAAAAGAGCACTGACCCGATTCACGTCTGTGCTTCGCTTGTGACGTCCGCGACCCAAACAACGAGATGATCTACTACTTCCTTTGCGGTCTCGAAGACGAAGGATTCACGAACTATATCGGCGTAGGTATGGAGCCAGAACCACACCTTGAAGACCAGGACTACTTCCGATGAGTCGCTAGTTCGCCCGTACTCTATGCTGTCACGAGAGGAGAGTTTGACTTGGGAGTGATGTTCACAGCATCACACAATCCACCAGAGTATGTCGGTATGAAAATCGTCGATACAGACCTCAAGTTCGTCCCCACTTCCAAACTTCGTGAGATGGTGACTACACGACACGATGCCCCCGAACGAGATGATGAGAGATTTGAAAAAATCCGAAACCGTGCAATGGGAACGGACAATGATTTGGCAGAAGTCGTCGATGCACAATTGGAAGATTTGACACTGATGCTGACCGATAGATTTACCGATATCGAAAAATCATACACGATCGTGGTAGATTATGCGGGTGCAGCGGCGACCACCTACGAGAGGCAGTTTTTCGAACAAATTTTGGCAGGACTTGGTCATACGATCATTCCGTTGAATGAGAAGTCTGATTCTGATTTTTCTTCGCATCTCGCTGATTCTTCGGATCCACACGAGTACAAACAGCTCATAGATGCCGTCCTCGAACACCAAGCAGACCTTGGAATTATGTTCGATGGCGATGCAGATAGACTCGGAATGGTTGATAGTGATGGAAGATTTTTCACAGGAGATTTTGTCTTCGCAGCCATCATTCAGTCTATCCAAAAACCTGAAAACGAGGATATGACTATCTCATACGATGTATTTTCAGCCAATATTGTCGATGAAACCATTAGATCTATTGATGCAGAACCACTTCGCACTCGCATCGGTGCCGCACTCATTAAGGATATTTGTAGAGAAAAAGAAATCTTCCTCGGAGGAGAGTATAGTGCACACTATTTGCGACAGGAAGCAGGATATTCTGAGCTTCCATTGCTTGCGCTCTATTACCTTCTCTCATCGATGGATACCTACGAATCATCGGCCATTATGATGGATATCCTTCACGGAACTCACAAGCCAGCCCAAACCAACATTCCTGTCGAAGATCCAAGCGAAATCCTCACCAAAATCCAACAAGAATATGCAAACCTCAATCCCGACCTCACTGACGGTGTCCGTGTCGATGGCGATGGACGGCGATTCTGTGTCCGTGCCTCCAACACCGAACCTATCATCCGTGTGATGATGGAAGCCGAAACAGAAGAGTTATGGAATGAGCAGATGGAGAGGTTGAAGGGGGAATGTTTTTAGGTAACTATTCTGATGTGTAATGAGTAAGATACCAGCACAAGATAATCCTTGTGCAAATATATCTTCTTTTGAGGAATATGAAAAAATGTATGAATTTTCGATGAGCAACCCAGATGCTTTTCGATCTGATTTAGCAAATAGGAATTTGCATTTTTTTGAGGGATTTGAGTCAGTTTTGAATGATACAAAATATCCAGTATGTAAGCGATTTTCTTGAGGGAAAATCAACTTGTCGTATGAAGCGATTGATAGACACCTAAAAGAGAGGGGTGATCAGTATGCATTAATGTACGAAAGAGAAGACGGATTAATCACAAAAATTACATACAATGAATTATCCAAGAATGTGAATCAATCAGCCAATCTTCTCAAAAAAATGTGAGTGACAAAATGAGATACAATAGTATTTTATATGCCACAAATTCTAGAGTCCGCTTATTTGATGTTGGCGTGTTTAAGGATAGGTGCAATACATTCTGTCGTATTTGGCTGATTTTCTGCGAAAAGCTTGGCAGACAGAATTGACGATATTAAGCCAAAAATCATAGTGACGGCTGACTGATCACAGAGGAAGTGAGAATCATATCCATTGAAGTCGGTTGTTGATGAGGCATTGATTATAGCAGAACATAGTGTTGAACAATTGCTACTAATCGAGAATAGGGGCGATGATCAGCGAAGCAAGAACAATGCACATACATTGGAGGTAATATATGGTCAAGAAATCAAAAAAATGGATGAATGGTGTGACTATGAACTTATGGATAGTAATGATACTAGTTTTGTATTGTATACTTCGTGAAGTACCTGAAAACCAAAGTGAATAATGCATTCAACTACTTGATATGCATTATGGAGTAAGGTGACGTGTCAGCGAGTATTTGATATGAAACCTGGTGACATATTTTTTTCTAGTGCAGACATAGGACGAATCACGGGACATACATATACACTCTATTGACCATTATTCAATGGGGCAACTACCATATTGTATGAGTGACATCCACTTTATCCAGATGTCAATAAGATGCGAGAGGTGATAGAGAAGCATCAAGTGAAAACATTCTACACCGCACCAACACTCATAAGAATGCTTCACGAAAACAAAGAAACAAATACGAATAAGTATGATTTATCATCATTAAAAATTATAGGAACAGTTGGTGAGCCCATTGACGCCGATGCACGAAAACGACTTTATGAAGTAGTTGGGAAAAAGAAATGCGCAGTTGTTGATACCTATCGACAAACTGAGACTTGATGACATATTTTGGCGCCATTGCCGTTTGCGACTGACCTCAAACCAAGATCTGCAACCTTCCCTTTGCCTGGTATCGCTTGAGAGGTAGTTGATGCTAATGGAGATGTCACGGACAAATGATATTTTACTATCACAAAACCGTGGCCATCTATGCTAATGGGGATACGATGAGATAAAGAAAGATATAGTAAAATATATTTTTCAGATATAAAAAGAGATGGAAAATGATTATATTTTTCAGGAGATGGAAGTGATAGAGATGAGGATGGTTATATATTCATCACAGGGAGAATAGATGATGTGGTCAATGTTTCGTGACATAGAATCGGTACAGCAGAAATTGAAAATGTGCTTTATGATATTGATGGTATTGCGGAATGTAGTGTAGTTGGAATTCCCGACGTCATTACCGGTGAAAGTTTATGCGCATATCTTGTACTGAAGCAGGACATTGATGAAGAAAAAATAAAAAGAGCAATTTCTCTGCAAGTAAAGAAAGAAATAGGGGCATTTGCTTATATTAAAACAACAATGATTGTTTCTGAACTTCCAAAGACAAGAAGTGGAAAAATTATGAGAAGATTATTAAGAAAAATTGCAACAGGAGAGGAAATTATGGGTGATATTTCTGCGCTCGAGAATTGAGACACAATAAAAAAATTACTCATTACAGCAAAGAAACTAGCATAGCTAGTTTCACTTACAATGAGTATATATATTTTCGTATGTGATTTAGCGTATGTATTTAATCTAACATAGAGCTATAAACACTTATTTTCTTTTCTTAACGACCCTTGCAGGATTTCAAACAGCAATGCTGTAGTCTTCAATATCCTCCGTCACGATACTTCCTGCTCACACAACTACTCAGTTTCCAATACGTACACCTGGGAGAATAATGGCTCCATCTCAAATCCAAACATCATTTCCAATGGTGACGGCTTTAGTGATATTTCACTGTATGTTCATAGGAATATCAACCCTCTGAGTATTGTGGTTAAAGCTCCATATTCTTACATTTGGTCACAAGGAAACGTCGTTTCATATCGTAATCGTTCCTTTCCCATCAAGAATTGCATTCAAATTAATAAACACATTATTTCATAGGGAAATTCCTCTCGGTGAATAAAATGTTCACCCTCCCATTATATATGTATTTTTTCAGATATTTTTAAAGAACATCTTCCAAAACAACGTTCTCATAAATCCAATAGAAAATGTTATCCTATTATAAAAGAATTGTATGATTTTTGTTATCATAATATAGTCATAGATATAAAATTATCCATATTGCCTATGATGCTTCATTCATATCATTTTTTATGCAGTAAATCATAATGAATGAAGTATAAAAAGCAATAAAAATTCCTATAAAAATACTTTTTTCCTCTCCTTAAAGACTATTTTTTAGATGTGTATAGTAAATATGGCAGAGAAATATGTGGCAGATAATGCAGTCAGTTTATTATGAAGGCAATAAAAATGTTAAATATTTTTCACGAATAAAGAGACATAAAAACTTATACAATACAGCCCTAAAATACTTTCCATTTTTTATGTTTTTTCAATACAAAAGCACTACAATAAATTGAAGATATTTAGATTTTAATTGTTGAGAAAATTGCATAGTAATATTATCTCAATGTCTTCTATATAAAATTAAAGGTTCTGCTATATTTGCAAGTTTTCCAAGAGACCTCAATTGATACCACATATGATAATCCTCTACCATACGATAATGATGAAAATAACGAAAGGTATTTTTTCTAAAAAAAGATGCTGCATGAACAATAGGATTAGCAAAATTTATCTGCCTATCAATATTTTCACTTTCTGTTTCCACCTTTCTTTCTCCAAATTTTTCCCCTTTCCCATCTATGTAAATAGAAGCACCTCACACTAATATAGTATCATTATGTGCCTCTAAAAAATTATACTGTTTTTCAAATCTTTCAGGAAGAGAAATATCATCACTATCCATTCTTGCAATATATTTTCCCTTTGCCTGTTCAAGTCCAATATTAAGAGTCTTGCAGATTCAAGAATTCTGTTTATTTCTCAGTGCAATAATTCTTATATCTTTTTCCGTATATTCTTCAATAATTTCCCAACTTTTGTCCGTTGAAGCATCATCTACAATAATAAATTCAAAATCAGAAAAAGTTTGATTCAAGATACTCTCAATTGCCTCTGCAATATATTTTTCACCATTATAATTGGGCATTATTACAGAGATTGTGGGATTATTCATAGTTATTTTTTTTAGTAAAAGATAAAAAGGCTTAAATTTTTTCAAAAACATCAGAAATTTTTTTAGCAGAATTAGAAATATCATAGCCAGACTCCCTAATTCTTTCATCTCATGTTCTTGTATATTCTCTCATATTTTCAAGTGCATCCACCCAAGGATTCACACCTCTATCAATCGGTAAAATAAAATTTCTCTCCTTTAAAATATTAACTGCTGAATTAATAGAATCAGAAATAAGACAAGGAAGACCATTGCATTGAGCCTCGATGGCAACTAATCCAAATCATTCATATAATGATGGGAAGCAAAACACATCACTTGCAGATAATAAATCTATAACATTATTTCTTTGTCCAAGAAAGTGAACTTTATTAGATATTCACAAATGACAACTTTTTTCTAAAAGGCTTTCTTTCAAGGGTCAATCACCAATTAACAAGAGAGCAACATCTTTTCTCTTTTTTTGAAACTTAGCAAAAACATCAAGTAAAAATACTTGATTTTTTTCAACAGAAAGTCTCCCAATACTAATAAGAATAAGTTTATTTTCCAATCAAAGTTCTTTTCTTACTTTTTGTCTTTTCTCTTCATTATAGGCAAATGTCTTTGTATCTATACCATTTGGAATGGTAATTGTTTCCGCTTTCTTGCCAAAAAGCCAATTTCCTGACTCTTTGGTACAAGCAAAAAAGATATTTCCCCACCATCTCAAAAAAAGAGAAATGAATGGATAAACACACAAACGAACCAAAAAAGGTTGAGAAGAAAATGAACTATGAGAATGACAAACACGGAGTGATTTGATATATTTTTTGATATACATAAAAAAGAGCATATTCTCAAACGAATCCACTGGACCGTGAGTCCAAACAATATCATATCTATTATTGTGTAAAAAATCTTTATATATACGAGAAAAATTCCAATTTTTTGTAATTTTTGGAAGATAATGAACAGGAATATTTTTTTCTAAAAAACGAGATTCATAAGGAGAATGGTCTCAAAAAAACAAAATTTCAAAATCATACAAATTTTGTAATTCCTGTATCCAAGAAAAGACCATTGTTTTCAGTCATCACCACTGATGGGGGGCGTGCAGATGTATGAGAACTTTCTTTTTCATATTAATATTTTACATCATAAATGACATAATCCTCATTCTCTTCTTTGGGTATAAAAAATGTAGGATAAGCATCAAGAATTTTTTTTGTGCTTTTGTAATAGCCATTTGGATTATTTCAAGAATCCCGAAAGAAATAAACTATCTGATGTCTCTTAAACAAAATTATTTGTCTGACATTTTCTTTTTTAAGGATAGAGAGGTTGGGTGCATATCCAGATGTGCATTTTTGTTTTCTTGACACCAAGGAGTGCAATAAACAATCCTCTTTGAAATAGAGATATTTATTTTTTTCTCTTGGAACACTTGCATCTCTATAAAGAAATACATCATAACCCCTCCTCGATAATATATATTTCCGTTTAGTGATGCTATAAGAAGTGTTAGGAAGAGCCAAAATCTTTCACTGTTTTTCAAGTTTGGTAAATGAAAAATCCTCATATATATGTACTGGTCTTGTAAAAGAAAAATTATTTTCTAATGTAATTCACAAGCATAAGAGTAAAACAATAAAAAGTGATTTTATTCTTATGTTAGATAAAGCCACCATTCATCATAGGGCAAAGGCCAGTATGTAGAAAAAATACACAGATTTACGAAAGATACCAGAAAGTCAAAAGACCTCAGACAATTTAAAGGGCAGAAAAGGGATAATTTCATAACTTCAAATTCTTAAACCTGCTCCACAATACATAATAAAACTTACTATAGCCAATAATACAAAATAGGAATATAGTGATGAGTTTTTTTTCTTTTTCCAGCCTACAAAAATACTACCTAAAAATAACAAAATAGTCAGTATTCCAAAATAGTAACTATATCTCAATGGTCAATTAAAATCAGAAAAAAAATGTCCATAGGAATCGGTGATGGGATTAAACTGATTAGGAAGAAAAAGAGAGACAACATCAGCAGATTTTACAATGACTTTATTGCTTTCATTGGCATTTTGCAAATCTCCTAAGCCATCAGGAACAAGAAAAATAGGAAGTATGTATACAACTCAAGCAAGTATAAATGCTAATATCACAGGAAACAAACTTTGTTTCAAAAAAGAAATAGTCTTTTTAGTATAAAAGATATGATAAAGTAAAAATGATAAATAAATCACTCATAAAGAAAGAATATAATAATGACCACTCAACATCAAAACTACAGAAAAAATCAATATTTTCCAAAATGATTTCTGTTCTTGTAATAAATAATAAACCACAAATGGAATCCAGCAAAGCCCCATCAAATTATACCAATTTGCATAAATTGTGAGAGAATTCAGAGCAAATATGGTTGCTCCAAGGAGAGAGTTATTTTTATTTTTTGAGAGTGAAAAGAAAAGTTTATAAGCACCAATCCAAGCAAGAACAATATGTCCAATATAAACTACATTCATCAAAAATATCTCAGACACAAATTGTCAAAGAAAAGCAAATAGATAGGTATACAAAGGAACAACAATAGTACCTATTTCACTAAAATTTCCAGAAGCAAAAATTTCTCTTATTCTCACAGAATGAAAGAGGTGTCCCCAATTATCTGCAAAATTGAAAGTAAAAGTAAATGGATGCAATATCTGCTTATAAAAAACAATAGACACCAAAATAAATGGAATAGCATAGTGTCCATATTTTTTCATAAAATTATATATTTTTGTGAAGATTTCCATATTTATCCAATAATTTTATAATAAATCTTTAAAAAGAAAGGTTTTAACTTTTCTGGTATAATTTTCTTTCCTATCTTTGTGAGAATATTCAGAAAACTCAAATACATTTTTTGCTTGAAATATAACATTCTAGATTTGAGTGTTTTTTCATTTTTTAAGAAAGCAGTAATAAGTCCAACATCGTTTTTATCTTTCTTTTCTCATCTATTTTCTTTAAAAATCTTTACTCTTTCCAGAGTCAAAGCCTTATTTTTTCCAAAAAAATAAAAATGATATAACGGATTATAAATAATATCTGATTTTTCTAAATTATAGATATCAAGATAATGCTCATCAAAAGAAACATTGATTGATTTTAAAGACAATTGGTCATCTGCTATATAATCTACATCTTGTGATTTTCTAATTCCATAGAGTCCTAGTGCCCCTGAGCCAACCACAATAGATGTATCGCTGTCTTTTGTGCGTTCAATATACATATCCAACAAATTGTAAAACTCTGGATAATACTTAAAATGACAATTATTGATATGATGAAGAGAGTTTTCAGATAAAAAAATCTGAGATAATTGCAAAGTTTCTCAAAAATCATCAGTGATATGAACAGAATTTTTCCCTTTTCAGAAAATTTGTCTGATTTCTTCTTTCATATCTATCAGTTCTTGGTTTGAAAGTTTCTTTGTACATAACAAAAAATCAACTGTACTCTTGCTGTAGGTTTTTGGGTCTATACACATTTTCACTTTATTGATAGCACCCACAAAAGCATTCTCCCTATTTCAAATCCATTGTTCTTTTTCATAACAAGCAACTACAATATTTTTTTGTCAAAGTTCTGAAAAAACAATATCCTTTTGATAAAAAGGAATTATTCCATATTTCTTATAGATTTTTTCAATCTCTTTTTCTTTTTTTCAATTGCCAGACCAAAAGAGAGCAGTAAGTACATCTTGTTTTATTTTTATAAATTCTAACAAGAGATATTCAATAAAAATAGGATTAAATCCAGAAACTTTATAATACGAAGCATTATATTTCAATCATCAGTCATTATCAATCTTCACCACTGGAGCTTTTAATCACAATACATAACATATAGCCACCCTATGAGCCCCATCAAGTATAAGTCCATCTTTTCCTACTGGAATTACTCATTCTTGTGCATCAAATCACTTTTCCTTGATAGAATTGAAGGTTTCTATAAATTTTTGTAAAAAAACCGCTTCTCCTTGTTTATCTTTTTCATTATATTCATCAAATCCATTCAAAAACCTAATAGAATCAAGATAGAGTTTCTGAAAAAAAGGTTTATCTTGATTTTGCAAAAACAAAATTTTAGCAACAATATCTAACCTATCAGTATCTATGAGAGAAACAGCATCTACTTCTTGTATTCTAGACAAAAATTTGACATTGTCTCAGAATTTCTCTTGATTGAGAACAATAGTATGAGTCATAAATTACGAATTTCTTAATAAATTAAATAACCAAATCTTCACTTTTCCGGGAACAATAAACATAGAAATATATTGTAAATAATAATAAATCCTATCTCAGACAGCCATTCTGTATCCATACTCTTCTTCGGCTTTTTTCCTGATAAATAAAGTTCCTCTTTCCATTTGTTGTAGTTTTTGTGTAGTAGAATTATTCTCAAACATTCTATATTCTATCAAACTTTCTGGTAAATTTGCAAACCTTGAATACATTCAAATCCTAAAATACAAATCATAATCTTCTGCATATACTAAATCTGGGTCATAATTCCCAGACTTTTCTAAAATACTTTTTCTCATCATCACTACTGGATGACAAAATGGACTATACCTGAAAATATGTTTTCTAATATCAGCATCATCAAGATGATATTCTCTCTTTGAATACACTTTTCAATTTTTATCCATCATATCCATACTTGCCCCGACAATTCAAACTTCTGGATTTTTATCAAGAAATGTTGCTTGTTTTTCAAGTCTTTCAGATAAACTTCTATCATCACTATCCATTCTTGCAATATATTCTCACTGTGCAAGTGCTATTGCTTTATTCAAAGTTTTACAAATTTTAAGATTTTCTTTATTTTTCATAGCAACTATCCTTTCATCTTTTTGTGCATATTGTTGAATTATTTCCCAACTTTTATCAGTACTTCCATCATCTATTATGATAAACTCAAAATCAGAAAAAGTTTGATGTAAAATACTCTCTATTGCTTCTGCAATATATTCTTCACC
>PDWI01007241.1_pt1 | contig 13586 bp, 13 predicted proteins | sample 1430891 | NCBI WGS metagenome assembly PDWI01 (sample SAMN01162508, study PRJNA174530) | Oral metagenome, whole genome shotgun sequencing project. | biome: Marine environment; feature: Marine mammal; material: Swab sample of the gingival sulcus; isolation source: swab sample of gingival sulcus...
GCCTTTATTTATTTGTTCACATCTTTTCTAAAAATTACTATTTCTTGCTTATCACTCCTTTTTCTTGTTTTTAGATGCTTATTTCGCAATTACCTAATTAATTACTTTAACTAAAGAACCAAATCCCTTTCGTTCACTCCGCCCTTTTCAAAGTATTTTGGCAATTCATTTGGCAAAAATACACCTCTATCAGTTATTACTTTTTCTACTAATTCTGGTGGTGTAATATCAAAGGCTGGGTAGTAGCCATTAACTGTATCTGCTCCAACTCTTACTCCCATAGCTTGAAGAGTAAATTCTGGGTCTCTCATTTCTATTTTAACTGTATCAACCGTAGGATGCCCAAAATCAGGTGCTCCTGTGACATAGTAAGGAACTCCAAAACGATTCGCAACTATCGCAGTATTAAAAGTACCTACCTTGTTTACGATATGTCCATCTAAACATATAGCATCTGCAGCTGTTGTAAGCAAATCTATCTTTTCGTTTGAAAATACAAAGGCTGGCATACCATCAGTTATTACGGTTGTTTTATTTCCCATCTGAGAAGCTACTGTAGCAGTTAGCCTTCCACCTTGAAAATATGGTCTTGTTTCATTTACAAAAACTCCTATATCCTTGCCTCTTGCATTTGCAACCTTTAGCATCTGTCCAACTATTGTTTCTGCAAAACAATAAGTCATAATATTACCCTTATTAGGGAAGAAGTCAACAAAATTTTCCGCTATTTTATATACTTTTTCGTACCTTCTATTAGTCATAAAAACAGCTCTTTCGAAAACTGCACCAACAACATTCTTTCCATCTTTCATAGCTTCTTTTGCTACTTCCATACACTCAGCAGTGACATTAAGCATCCTCTTAGTTGTGGTTGGTCTAGCATGAGAAATAGTATCAGCCGCCTTTTCTAAGAAATCTATTTGCTGTGCTTCCTTCATATCTCTACATTCATAAGCTGCAAGTGCCATTCCCATAGCTGCGGCTGTATAAGGTCCAGCACTTTGAGTAACCATATCAGTAATAGCCTGTGCTACTTCCTTATGAGTAGAACATTCCTCATATCTTATGGTAGTAGGGTAAACCCTCCTATCAAGAATCCTAACCTTCCCTTCTTCGTACCATGCAATATTCTCATATCTTAACATAAAGGATAAACCATCATCGTATCTAATCATCTTTCTACCTCCTAAGGAATTTATAATTATGGATAATCTCTTCTCTATCTAAAATACTAACATATAAAAGTAAGTTTTTAAACTTTTTCTCTTACATTCCTATATTATACCCACTTTTATTTTGTTTTTGACGGTTTTTATTTGTTTATATCTTGAATTTATAATCTAAGTGCAACAGGTAATAAAAAAACTCTAGATTTAATCACCTAGAGTTTAATATCAAAAAGTTTTGCAATAAATTAGTAAGTATATTCTTCAACTAACTTTGATAGAACTTCATGCCACTTATCTTCTTCAGTCTGTGCACCTTCTACTTCAGCCAACATTTTTTCTAATTCTTTAGCACTGCAAGTAAAAGCTATATAATCATCCCAAGCATTTACTATTTGCACTACATATGCTTCTTCGTGCATTTCTATGCCATTATCCGTAATCATAGCGAACTTGACATTATAAAGTAATTCTGAACTTTCATTACTTGCATGCCCAAGATTCATACCTTCTATATCATCTATCCTAGCTTCTTTTATATTTTGACTCTCTTTATTAAGTCTTAAAATAGTTTCTGCAATCTCTTCCTTGGCTCCATCTACAGCTGTATTATGAACATTCTCATCTTTTACAGCTAAGTCACCAAATTCCTTTTTCAAATATTCATCTGAAAGTTTAACATTTCTAATTATTTCTTCTATTTTTTCTTCATCTTCCTCAGAATATTTAGGTATACGACCCTTTATCTCTAAGAAATTCCTTAATTTTTTCTTGCAGAGTTCACTGTCTTCTATCTCTCCATCAGATTTATAGAAAAGTCCATGAATTGACACACTATAAGCATCTTCTTCAACTATTATATAGGCTCTTTTATACTTATAAGGTCTTGTAATCCATCCATCCTCGAATCCATAGGCCTCTTTTTCTAAGTCATGCAAAAATCCCTTTACTTTTAATTTATAATCAAAGTTCCAAAGTGAATACTTACTGCCTTCCTTTATATCATCAAATTCAAGTATTTTTTCAGGTTTTACAAGCTTTGATTTCATTGCTCTCTTATTTATCACACCATCTCTAGTGGACAAATTTTTTATGGCAGCTTTCATTTCGTTCTCAGCATATTTATATACCGTTTCTTCTAAGCTAAACTCTTTTCCCTTGCTAGTAAAATCCATTCTATCAACAGCTACAAATAAAATAATCGCAATCAATGCTAAGCCAATAACAATCAATATTTTTTTGTCTTTCATAAAGCACCTCTACATAAATTATAATTTATATTTATTTTCAATGTAAATCCTAACAAAGATAAGTTAAAATCGCTTTACGAAAATATTAATTATTATTTAATTAAATTTTAATTTTGCATTATCACAAAAATGCTGTAAATCAAGGCTTTTTATCTTACAATCTTACTCTCCACTACTGTGAACCATACCACCAGAACGAATAAAAATACTTCCTTCACTAGCTGCAAAACCAAACAGACTAGACCTTAAACTCTCTGCCATAGTTCTGGTCTTATTTTTTACTTGAATGTAGAAAAGATCGCCTGCTTCCATCTTGTATCCAGTCTCCAGCTTACTCTCTATATCCCCGTCGTAAATTCCCTCATAAACACAGCTAATTTCACCAGTTTCTATACCATTTTCATCAAGAACTGGCATATAGAGTTTTTTGTGGTGTTCTATATCTACATCATAACTAAGCCCAGTCGAATTAAGCTTTGCTATCATCTTTTTATAATTATAAGAGTTGACCTCGCCTATTTCCCTACTAATTTGTGCAAATTCATTTACTGATTGATATGCGGTATTATAGCTCATATCATCCATCCTATCATAGAACATAAATAGGGGCACCAAAAAAATAAGTACAGCAGCCAAAATAAAGGCGAGTATCCTCCAAAGTAAATCTTCCATAATTACCTACTTGTATATATTATTTCCTTAAGTTTATCACCGTTAAAAGAGTAATTTTTCTCAAATTTCTCGCTAGTAAAAGACTTTAAAATGGCTAAAATTTCTTCCTCTTCCTTTGAAAAATCTAGCTTTACTCCATTTACTAAAATTTCTGAATATGGGGAATTATCTATTTCAAACTCCTCATCTTCTATTATCTCCTTGACCTTGCTATAGGTAAAAAATATATCTGATTTATCATAGTATTTCTGTAAAGTTTTTTCATCAGGACTTAGTACTTCCTCGTAAACTACTTCCGCACGCATAAAATGACTATACGTATTAAGAAAAACCGTTAGTCCAAAAACAAATATAAGTCCACCTACAGCAATGGACATAAGTTTAATTAAATTTGTTTCCATGCTTGTTCCTACTGTTGAACGAAATTGATACCCCTAACTTGTTCATTTGAATCGTAAATTAGAGTTGCATAAAAGTCCCCAAAAGGATTTATATAAGTTCCTGTTGAACTCTTTGATTGACTATTTCGAATCGAAGTATTTATAGCAGATAAATCCATCTCACTAAGTGTTCCATTTTGTGCACTTCCACTCGAAATATACGTTACTGGATTACCACTCTTATTCGTAACTATTATCTGTATCTCTCCACTATCGTGCTTATATTTATTTAAAGCACTTATTACATCATTTCCACTAACACTAGCATTGTCAAAGGCAGCATACTCAGCCTCCGAAATAGAAGCTACCATATCGTTCATTTCTTTTTGCCCCTCTTTTGCAATAGTATTTCCTGCTTGAAACATAGACATACCTATTGCCACTACCGCCAAAAACATAAGAACACTAACACCTAACCACAATGCTTTTTGAATATTGTTATCCATTTTATCCCTCCTAATTAATTATTTATATTTTAAGTTGATTAAAGTACTTATTCATATCCCTCAGAGCAACTATTATCATTGGTATTACCATATAAAAAACTATAAGTGAATATACCGGTAAAAAGCCAAAAACCTTGCCCATATTAATTTTTTTCTCTATTATTTCTTCATTCAAAATCTTTCTCTGTTCTAAGTAATACTCCTTGTCTGATTCAAGTTCGTAAAATGCCTCTCTAAGAGATAGGTCGTCACTAGCTGTAATTAAGCTAGAAACTATCCTCCTAAACCTCTCATTATCACTTGCCTTAGCAAGTTTTAAAAGAGCCTCATCACTTCCACTACTGTAATCGTTAATACAGTCGCTAATCTCACCCTTAAAAACTTTTGCATACATTTCTAGCCACTCCAAAACATCTAATACAGTAAGACTACTATGGCTCATAAGCATAGCAATTATAGAATCAAAGCCCGCTATCTCATCTTCTATCTCAAGTCTTAAAATCTTTTTCCTATAAAGCAAGGTCAAATCTGGCAAATAGTAAAACATAAAAGCAATCAATATAGCCACTAATACATCTTTCCAATCTAGTCTATATCCATATAAAACCTCTTTCTTTTTAAATAAACGTTCAGCATTTATCTGCTTTTGTACATCGCTAAGTTTTTCGCTAGCAAGACTTGAAATAATCATATCTTTAGTCCACGTCCTGTCCATATTCTCTAGTAAAATATTGTCTTGTCTAGTTATTTCAATACTTATATTTTTCTCTTCTTCACTAAGGCTTCCCCCCAAAAAATGTTCAGGCATACTCGCCTCAGTTTTAACCCTTTTTATCTCGCTTAAGTTAACAGATAAAAGTATAAATAAAACTATTGTAAAGGCTAGGGCAAAACTCAAAACTTTTTGTGTAATATAAGTTTCTGGACTATGCTTGCTAAATACCGAAGCTAATTTTATTTTAATTCTGTCATACTGTCTCTTGTTTTTCAAAGCTCCAATATAATCTACTAAAGCTCTTAGATATTTCTTATAAACCTTATCTAAAAAATTTTTTCCACTAGCATTGTAAGTTTTTTTGTTAAAATTACTAAGGGTTCTAAGCCCCATAAATCCTAAGAATACAAAGAGTATCGATAAAAGTTTTAGTGCAATTCCCATCCTACTAGCATAAAAAACTTCTAGCGGTAAAAAATACTTACTCGCCCAAGAGCTTATAGGATTGATAAATAAAATCGGTACTAAGGCTATAAAATTAAGCGAAAAAAGTCCTCTATTTATTCTTTCTCTTTTCGTCAACTCTATTCTGATTTCAGAACTTAGTTCACTCAAATTTTTTAGAAAAACACTCCTGCCATCTTCCCTGCTATCTCCATACTCAAGGGTCATATAAGAAAGTCCTAAAAGCATTTTTAAATACTTATTTGCAGCCACTTCATTATACTCTATTATGCTCTTTTCAACATCCTTAGAAAGTAAAACATCGTATATCTTCTGACCTTGAATAAATATTTCGTGCTCCTTTTCGCTAAGTTTACTACAACTTAGGTAAATCGCCTCATCAACCATCATTGAATTAAAGTATTCATGTCTAATTAAATCATTTAGCTTTAACTGATCCCTAAGCAAGTTATTTTTTACTCTGTTTACATAAATTTCTATAAAAACTTCAAAACACAGCCATAATAATAAGCCAGATATAAATAGCATAAGTAGAGATTTACTAAGTATAAATACCAAAGCAAATACTAAGACCACTACTATGAAAAGCAATAAAAATATTTCGACCACTTTTTTTCTAATAGTTCTTTCATTTGTTAGGCCTACTATTTCTACTCTAGACCTAATCTGATAAATTATTCCCCTAGTTAGAAAAAATTTTGATAGTTTTTGGTATAAACTTAGCTTTACTACACTAACACCCTTATTATTTTGTTCTTTTTTTATTTTTTTACCCTTGCTAGTTATAAAAATTATTAATAAAAGCAAGGCTGCGGCAATTAAAAACAAGCTCGCTAAAATCAAATATAAGTTCAAATCTCCCCTTATCTCCTTATTAATTAAAATATTTCCTTATAAAGCCCTCAAAATTTTGCCTATCTCCTACCCTCATATCATCAGCCATTGCAAGTATAGATTCTTCGCTAATACTTGCATTTACCCTATATTTTCCATTTTCATAAACAATTATGTCATTTGCCTTATAGGTCTGCCTATCGGTCTTCTTAATAAAGTAAGTGCTTGCAAGTTCTATAAAATTATCTAATTTTTCTTCTTTGCTAAGTGTCGATAAATCCTTAATTTTATACTCTAAATTTTCGCACTTTACTATCTCTGTAATTCTACTGATATATCTGTTTCCTGCCTTATCCTTTTCTAGATGAATATCAAAGTCTATTACATCTGCAACCTGCTCCTCAGCTATCTTCTCATCCCTAAAAACTCCCATTTTGAGTAAGGAATTTCTTAGAGATAGAACTAAGTCTGCCGCTGTCTTAGCATGGTGGGTAAAAAGTGTAAACTTTGAGGCGACTTGTGCAACTCCTAGCATCCAAACTGCAACTTCGTCTGTCGCAACTTCTCCTACTATGCTAACTGCACCGTCCGTCTTCTTTTGAACGTCAAGACCCTCTCTACCACTTATGCTATCCGTTTCTTTAAAACTTAAGATATTCCTATACGGGTATACATTTCTTAAATTGAGCTCAAATGCCATCTCCTCAACCCTGAGTGTATAAGTAGCATAAATATGCTTTATCATAGACATTAAAAGAGTTGTTTTACCACTTCCTTGAGAACCCGTAATCGAGGTAATTCTTCCCCCTTTGGCTAAGTACTTTACCATTTCAACAGCTAGAAAACTATTTTCTCCCTTAAAAAGATTTTCAAGCTCTATATTTTTGATATGAAACTTCCTTACAAAAAATGCCCACGACTCTGAAAAATTAGGTCTTACAACCACTACCCTCGAGCCATCTTTCATCTCGTTTATCTTGTAGCCATCTTTCTCAGAAATTTGCCCTGCCTTATTGTATCTATAAATATTTTGGCAAATTCTTTTAAGCTCGTTCTCACTTTTGAAAGATAAAAAACTAAGGTTGATAGTCTTTCCCTTATAAAAAATCCACACAGAATCATAATTTGCTGGAAGTTTTACAATATTTTCGCTCTCATCTAAAAAGTAATCCACATCACTAAGGTCAACTATACCCGATACTCCACCAGAAACCCCATCAATGTTCATATCTCTTATCTCATCAACAACACCAAAACCTTTGTATGACTGGTATATTCTCTGGCTTATTATCCTGAGCTTATCTTCATAAGAAAGCATTACATCTTCATTGTCAAAAATATTATCTATCTCTTCCTTTGTAATATAATAGCTAAGGCTAGCATCATCGCCAATAGAAGGTTTGAGTCTATCCAAACTGTACTTATCGATAAGCATCTCGAGTCCATTGTATCCGTAATCCTTCTTAAATTGATACAAAACTATATCAAATTTATCTTCAGCACTTAAATTCGAAACCCTATTAAAAGCAATAAATTTATTTACATTATCTTTATTTACATATTCCTTTTTTATAAGGTCGTAAATAAAATCCTTTAAATATTCCTTATCATTTACAGAACCATAAGTACAATTTTTAAGAGCACTTTTTAAAGCAGTTCTCTTGTGCATCTGCCTTAAATAATTCTCCTCACTAAGCGACATATCATTAAGATTAGTTCTAGTGATATCATTTATTACATTTTTTACATAATCCGTGAGATAATCTATGCTATAGTTGTCTATACTCTCCTCTGCCCTTATTTTTTTTGATTTTTTTATCAAATTGATTATAATTATAAAAAAAATAAATATAAGTACTATAATCCCTATTTTTAATATTTGATAATCCACTTTTTCCCCTATTAATCATTATTATAAATAATCTTATTTACGTTACCTTCTATATTTTTTGCAAATTCACTTTTTTTAGAACTATGCTCCCTAAGAACAAAATCCACTATGGCAGAAGAATTTTGACTCTCAAGTATATCCTCGTACCTCTTAGTATAAATAAGTTCCTTCACCCTAAACATGTGTTTAAAAGTTCTAAGATTTAACTTACTTTTTGGATTGTATGAGTTAAGGTGAAAAACTAAATTCTTTTCTTTTAAAAAGTTCTGATATTCATCACTTTCAAAAAAATATTTATTTAGCCAAAGATTCTGGTTTAAGCAAACTACTATCAAATCAGCACTGGTGAGCATCTTTTTAGTAAACTCATTATTTATTCCACTATGCAGATCCACAAAAGTATAATCATAAGTATCATTACAATACAAAAATATCTTTCTAAGTATGTCTAAATCTTTATCATCCACAGTATCTACATCACTCGCTTGCATTAAATCAAGCCTTGACTTTGATAAAATAGGTGTCGTGTAGTCCTTTATCATATTAGGACTAAGTCTGCCGTTTCTAGCTAATTTTCTAAGTGCACTAAGCCCCTGATCTCTGTAAATATCTGAATTTCTACTTCCCTCTTCTATAAAACAATTTTCTAAAGTACTCCTCTTGAAATCTCCATGCCCTAGAAGGACTTTTTTACCTGTAAGCAAACTTGTTACTATTGCATGATTTATAGCTGTACTCGTCGTTCCTGTCTGCCCGTGATTTGGCGACCAAAATACTACCAACATATCAACAACTCCTCAAAGCTAATTTATATAGCATTTTACTCTCTTTTTCATTGCTACCTAGTATGCTTGCAGAAATATTTAAAAGTAATTTTCTATAAGCCCTACTCATGCCTTTCATATCAAGTTTCTCTTCAAAACAGTTCTCAATATTCTTAGCTATGTTAATCTCATCTAAAGGTAAAAATATGGCTTCTTTCATTTCTACACCAAATTTTGCACTTAGATATTTTTTATTTATCTTACTATATCCAGTATTATTCATAAATATATAAGTGATATTACAAGAATCGTTTGTGTTAAAATTTTCCTTTCTATTTTTAGGAAAACTATCTAAAAAATCATATACAAAAAAGTTCATATCCCCTAAGTCATCACTCTCTCTAATAACTATATCTGCAGATAAATCCTTATTAGTAATTGTTAAATTATCACTTAAAAATATACTGTCTGAACTAGTGAAAAACGGTTTTTCATCCATCTTTACAACCACTGTTTTATTACCCGAAAGTATAAGCCCTAAATAAGACATAAACATTAATTTATCCCTCGTGGACTTACCACCAAAACATATATCCATATCTCCCCCTTAAAAATCCTCACTTAATAAATCATCCAAATCCTCATCGCCATCACTAAACTCATAGTAGGAATCATCGTCACCATCTACACTCATATTTGCATTAGCTTGTAATTGGCTCTCAAAGCAAGATTCTAGCAAATCTCTTTTATCACTTAAGCTCTTGTCTTCAATGGCAGTATTAGCTTTTATCAAACTTGCCACAAAATCATTCACCGGATAATTCTCGCTTGCTTTTTCTTGTTTTTCTCCGTCTACATACTTTGCCATATAAATATCAACACCATCCAAAAGCTTATAATCATTATAAGCTGATGAAAGCATTAAAATTTCTTTTTCATTCAAAACAAAGCTCACAAAAGCTTTATCACCAGTCTTTTCATCAGAAATATCTAACACTTCTTTTTTAGAAATTATGGTAAAATCCTCTCCAGATGGAAATGATATTCTAAGGTCTACCAAACTGCCTCGTTCTATATTATTTGTTATTGTAGCGAAATCTACTTCGTAAATTCTTCCCTTATTATCAGATTTTTCATCTTCTAGCATCTCGTATGTAATAGGCAAATTGGCAGAAATATCTATCTTACTTTTTTTACCTATCAAATACTGCGGATCAACATAAGTATTTTTAAAAACATCTGAGCTCTCTAAAACAAAGTCATCTTCACTAATAATGTGACCTTTTTCTAAATCTTTGCTCGCAAAAACAAGTTCCCCACTAGTATTATTTTGTATATTTGATTCAAAAGGAAAGATTAAATAAAATCTATCGGTATTTAGAAAAAATACCAAAAATAAGATAGATACTCCCAAAATAATTCCAATCAAAAAATAAATTGGAACTCCTTTTGCTCTAATCTTCAACAAAACCCCCTCCTATATTTAATTATTATCTCCCTATGCAGATTAATTACTTTAGTGTAAAAATATTTATTGACTACTAAGCAATAAAAAATTTTAATATATTTTATAGGTCTTTTACACTATTTTTTTATGCACCTCAATATAATACTACTTTTCTCCTCAAAAGTACAGTGCAACTTGCACACTTTTTGCATTTTTTAGAAAAATTTACAATTTGTTCACAATTTCGCAGAAAAAACAGTGTGATTTTTAGAGATTTCTAAGCTATGTTCTAAAAAATTGTACTTTGAAATATATTGAAAACTAAAGAAATGCAGAAATCCGATATGTTTATCCCTTTTTGCAGTTTATAGCTAAGGTCTTTCTACTAACCGTAGGGCATATCAAAGCAATCTTACCGTTAGGGAAGTTGTCGCAGAAATTGCAAAGCAATTTCGAGAACCCAGATTTCGTTTATTCATATATTTAAATATTATATTTTTCTAAATTAATTTGTGCTCTTTTAGTAATTTTTCAAGGTCTGTTCCCTCTACTTTTTTAAGTACTTTTTTGAGTGCCATTTTTTCCATCATGCTCATTTGCATGTCTGTTATCTTCTTGCCATCACGTAGTGCATAAGATGAATGTAGTAAGTCTCTAAGATCATAAGTACTTGCCCATACTTCTGGCACAGCTCTCTCTACATTAAGTAGGGTATAAACTGCCTCCATACCTGTACGCATTGAGTACTCTGTTGTAAAGATTGTATCTCTTGGTGTTTCTGCAAACTGTCCTAAGAAGGCGAAGTTTACACTTCCCTCTGGAACTACTAATGGTCTATCTCCCTTCGCACGTGGCATAAAGAAGGCTGTTATATAAGGCATCATTACTGGTACTGTGTTTGCACTGTTTTCTGCCAATTCCTCGATTTGCTCTTCTGGAACTCCCATGTGGTATAACCACTCCATACAGATTTCCTTACCTGTACAATCACGCATTGGCTTTTTAATATAGTCACCAGGAACATCAGTAAATAGTCCATAAATCCAACCAACTAGCTGGTCATCTTTTTGTGTTCTAAATTGTGGTTGTCTATTGAATGTCCAACTTAGTAGCCAACTGGAATCCTTAACTGTTACTATTCCACCTGTTACAACTCCACCTGTAAATGGGTCTCTCTTACATATCTTTTGAACATATGGTGGAATTTTGTCATCTAAAGTTGTTACTGTTGCTGACATCCAGTTAGTTTGTTCTGGGTCGTAGCAGAATTTTTCTGGATGACCAAAGCTATCATCTTGAGCAGCAATTCTCTTCCAAAGATCCCAGCCACCACCTTCTTTAAGTTCTGGCTTGAACTCGGCTACGCTGTTTTGACTACCCATAGTTGAATTTTCTACACATCCACCGTTAGTTATAAATAAAAGGTCATTCTCTGTTAGTTCAATAGTTTTCTCTCCTTCACTGCTTTTGTACACTAATTTTTTAGCTTGTTTTCTATCACCATTAATATCAAATTTTACATCTACTACATGACAATCATATACGAAGTTTACATTATGTGATTCTAAGTATTTTATCATTGGTAAAATCATTGATTCATACTGATTGTACTTAGTAAATCTAAGTGCTTTGAAGTCTGGTAATCCTTCGATATGGTGAATATATCTCTTTAAGTAAAGTTTTACTTCGAGTGCTGAATGCCAGTTCTCAAAGGCAAACATTGTCCTCCAGTAGAGCCAAAAGTTGCTTCCAAAGACTTCATCATCCCAAATATCTTGTATTCTCTTATCGTAAAGCTCTTCATCCGGTGTAAAGAACAAGTCCATTATCTGCTTTGCTGCCTTATCTGAAATAGCAAATTGTTTATTTGTCTCTCCGTCTTTACCACGTTCTTTAGTCGCTCTCATAAGAGAAAAGTTTGGGTCATCTTTGTTAAGATAATAGTACTCATCAAGCACACTAAGACCCTCTGTTTCTATTGATGGAATATCCCTCATAAGATCCCACATTACTTCAAAGTGGTTATCCATCTCACGTCCACCACGCATTACATATCCAACTGAGTCATACTGATATCCATCGCAAGCTCCACCTGGAATAGGATCTTTTTCTAAAACGTGAATTTTCTCACCTTGCATCTGTCCGTCACGAACTAAGAAGCACGCTGCTGAAAGTGCTGCAAGTCCTGAACCTACTATATATGCTGATTTTTTGTCTACATCCTTTGGTTTCCTTGGTCTAACAAAGGCTTCATAATTTCCACTACCATAATACATAATTATTTCCTCCTTATTTGTTATGTTATTCTTAGTTTAAATCTACTGTTATGTAGAAATCCGACATGATTCTATCTTTTGTTTTTCTAAGACGAATATCTTCCTCTATCCTATTGGGCATGTCGGACTTCGACGAATATCTTCCTCTATCCTGTTGGGCATATTGGATTTCAGTAGCTTCATAATTTCCACTACCATAATACATAATTATTTCCTCCTTATTTTTTATGTTATTCTTAGTTTAAATCTACTGTTATGCAGAAATCCGACATGATTCTATCTTTTGTTTTTCTAAGACGAATATCTTTATCTATACTATTGGGCATGTCGGACTTCGACGAATATCTTTATCTATACTATTGGGCATGTCGGACTTCGACGAATATCTTCCTCTATCCTGTTGGGCATGTCGGACTTCGACGAATATCTTCCTCTATCCTGTTGGGCATATCGGATTTCAGTAGCTTCATAATTTCCACTACCATAATACATAATTATTTTCTCCTAATTTGTTCTTTATTTGAAAAAAGCATAGCAAAAAAGACTTTAACCATAAATAGTCAAGCCTTATTCATTGTTTGTTTTTCATACAAAGATATTTAATTGTCTAATAATTCTAGGTGTTTTTTAGGATATTTTTTATATTCCCATCTAAAAGTAAGCTCATTCTATCGATAACTCTATCGATGTCCTGCTTCATTCCATCACTAATCCATTCGATTAACATTCCTGTAAGTGCCATCTGATAAAACTTAACTATTAAAGCCTTATCAAAATCACTAACCACTATTCCCTCACTCTCATCATCTACAAACTTCTTCAAAATAGCCTCTGTGAAAGAATATAAAAATCTTTCAAGCTCTTCCCTTTGAAAAGAGTAATAAACGTGATAAACCGCTCTACGATTTTCGGAAGCAAAGCTAGTAAGATGAACAAGGGTATCGTTCCAAGTTTCTCCATGGTAATAACCGCTAGTGATTTTTGCTAGTTCATCTTCAAATATCTCAGATAAAACTTCCATCAAATCGCTATAGTGGTAATAAAAAGTATTTCTATTTAGTTCACAATTTTCAACGATCTCAGTAATCGTAATCTTGTTAAAACTCTTTTTATTAAGAAGCCTTATAAACTCTTCTCTTATCAATATTTTAGAATACTTTTTTGCCAAACTAACTCTCCTCGCCTCTACTCTTTACTCTTATTTTTCATTATATCAAATA
>PDWI01007242.1_pt1 | contig 13581 bp, 21 predicted proteins | sample 1430891 | NCBI WGS metagenome assembly PDWI01 (sample SAMN01162508, study PRJNA174530) | Oral metagenome, whole genome shotgun sequencing project. | biome: Marine environment; feature: Marine mammal; material: Swab sample of the gingival sulcus; isolation source: swab sample of gingival sulcus...
TTCTTGCATAGGTTGCTAATGTTCGTAATATTACTCTGCAAAAGTAATAATTTGAGAATAAGAATAAAATAGAAAACAAAAAAATGTCAGTAGTGTAAATGGCTTATCATGTGGGTCTTTATTGCCTTGCATGTAACGGTAAGTGTATGAGCAGTAGCGGGAATTAAAAACTATAAAACTTCAAGCCTACCACTCCCCTTAGCCAAACCTTATTTTCGGTTGCTAAGTTAATCATAAAAAAGCAATCTAAAATAAGGTTTGGCGATTAAAACGCTTAGACTTCAAAATACGCCAATAACCCGATATTGCTTATACACAATGTTAGCCACAGTATTTTTTAAACTGTAAATAACGTATGGTCATTAATTTTTGATTCGAGCGTCCTTAGTATTTGCTCAAGCTCAATATTTGCTTCTGCTTGAAGACCAAGTAGAACTGCTATTCCCTCACTATCTGTGCTGTGCCTTTTATTTAATTTTAGTTTGTAATCGTTATCAATACTATCTGTGATTTGATAAGAATGAAAATGCATTGCATCTCCAATTTTTGGATTATCTGAAACTTCAGTAAATGTAAATTCTTGTTTGATGTAATCTAAAAGACAGTCTTGAGTAACCAATACCAAGTGCTTATTTAAATGCTCAAAAGTGTGGATTTTATGATGAATTTGAACGAGAATTGTTTTCGCTGTCATTTTCCAATTCATTCCAAATGGTTTCTTCGAAGATGTTACAGATTCTTTAGTGTCAAAACCTTGTTGTTTTAAAAATCGTTGTCTTTCAGGCCAAACAGTTCCTGTCGTATCTAAAGTCTGCAATTCAATACCGACAAAATCTTTGACCTTTCGGTTAGAATCTGTGGAAACCAAAAAGTAATCAACATTTCCTCCAGGAATTTTTATTTCTGACAAAATGTGTAATTCATTGCCAGGTTCGTGTGCAGTTAGTAAATGAATACAATCCATAAAAATTTGCTTTCTTTCAAGTAATCTGAAAGGGCAAATAATTATGTTCTTCTCATCTTTGCCATAATTTACTGTACAGGTACCAATAGAAATTTCCGGTTCACTCTTTCTATTTTTTATACACTTCTTGTTTATATACTTACAATGCTGGGTTTTTAATTTTTCATCCCAATTTATTGAGGCATCTTTAGTAGATGATGTGAATAGTTCTGTTACTTTACTCATACAGTTTCTAAATTTATTCCCTTGGCTATTTTAATATATTCTGCGGATATGTCAATACCTATTGATTTTCTGTTAAACATTTTGGCAACTCTCATAGTCGTTCCTGTGCCACAGAATGGGTCGAGTACAATACCACTTTGGGGACAAGTAGCTAATATTGGTATTTTACATAAATCCTCTGGAAATACTGCATAGTGTTTTTTTCTTTTTTGAGTATCTTCTGGAATTATATCCCAAACATCATTTGGCATTGTACCATTAGGATTGTAAAATAGGAAATAGAATCCTTTGTCTTTTAACTGTTTGGCTCTTCCAGATAATTTTTCAGAATCTGAATGCGTTGAGCGTTGTTGATTTCGGATTATCATTCTAAAATCAGCAAGCTCATTATTCTCTATTCGTTTTAAAACATTTTCTAATTCCCAAAACGCATTTTTCTTTTCTATTTCAGTTAAAGAGGTTGAAAGTTCAATCTGCCTTTTATAACGTTTACCACTAACTCCTGTAGCTGAAACAACAGCACCATTTTGGACTTTGCTCTTCCGTGGTTTGGAACGTATTGCATTGTCATCATAATAATATCCTTTTGCCTTTTTAACAAAATGGAAAACGTGTTCATGGGCATTACTTAATCTATCTTTCGTACTGTTCATTCCCCCTTTTTGTTTATTCCAAATTATACTATTTCTTAATGTCCAATTTTGCTCATTGATCATTCTTAATGCTACTTGCCAAGGAATTCCTAAAAGCGATTTATTATGGTATTTATCTCCAATATTTAGCCAAAACGAACCAGTCGGTTTCAAAACTCTCTTGAGTTCTTTAATAATTTCTAAAAGGTTTTCAATAAATTCCAAATAAGTTTCTTCTAAACCAATTCCTCCATTTTCATATTGTCTTTGTCCCCAGTATGGTGGACTTGTTATTATACAATCAACAAAGTTGTCAGGTAGTTTTCTTAATTCAAATAGAGCGTCTCCAATCAAATAGATTGGCTCTTCATTCGAATAGGTTTTATATGCTTCTATTTTATTCTTTGTCATAAGTGCAAGATACAATTTTTTACGATTTTTCTTATATTGTGGCTAACACACAAATATACGCAATAAATCAAAATCAACAAAAAATAAAGTGTTGATAATAATGGTATTACTTCCTAAAACTAGACAGTTTTAACTTTACTGAGCTTCGTTTCACTACAGTTTTCTTGCAGACACTATTTAGCACTAGGATTAGGATTGTTATACAATATGTTTGACCATTCGGCATAACCGGCTCCTTTCCACTCATCTATAAATATTCCTGTCCAATCTGCTATTGCCGGACTTGTTGTTGCTCCGTCTCCATTTGTATCGCCTAATTTTTCGTCATCTTTAATAGAGGTAAAATAAACACCGTCTCCGTTATAGTTTGAAATGCAACTTTCGCCACTTAAAAGATTTAGGGTTGCATCTTTTATAAATTTTAAGACTACATTATTTCCTAATGTTAATACTTTACCTATTCCAATGTCCATATTGTCCGAAGTTATAACATAAGCAACTTCGTCTTCTTGCCAGTGGGTGTCTTTTTGTATATTTCCTGATACAAATATTCCGTTATATGTGTTTTTATTTTCTTGCAAATGAAAAGAATTTGAGTTGTCAATACTTATTTCAGCATTAATAGTTAAAGGCAAAGTATTGTTATAAAATATAGAATTTCTGATAGTAGTGCTATTATCGGCTCCGGAGGCGTTTAAAGCTCCAATGTAGAAATTATTGTTTACTCCTCCGCCATTATAAGCAAAAGTACATTTGTCTATAGTTGCTTGTGCATTTGCCGAAAGGTCTAAAGTCGCACTTGCAGTATTTACATTGCCACCGTATAAAAATAAACAATTTTTAAAAACAGAGCCGGAACCTCCGTTTAAATCGATTGTTCCCCAGTCTCCTGCTTGTGGTAAAGACGCGTTGTCGTCATTGTTGGTGTCTCCACCCTTACTATCGTCTTTGTATGATGTGAATACTATTGGCTTCTCTGCTGTTCCGTTGGCAATTATTTTACCCGCTCCATAAATAGTTATGTTTTTATAAGTTGATGACAATTTTATTACTGTCCCTGCTTCGATTGTTAATGTATTTAATATTCCAAGGTCTTGTTTTTCTATAACATAAACTTTGCTTGATATCCATGTCGTTGGTTGGTTGATATCAGCAGTTATTTTTATGATGTTTTCGTTGGTAGGTTTTGGGTCTTCTCCGCATGAAATTAAAAATACACCTATTAATAATATAAGGCATGTTGTAATAAATCTAAATTTTTTCATAATTTTAAAAATTTGAATTAAAAATTATATTTACAAATATAGTGCCTTATTTAATATGGCTGTAAATTTTCAGAATATTTTTTTCTGAATTTAGGTGTCAGATTAAAAATAATTTTCTGATTTTCAGTTTAGACAGTGTTTTTTTTATGTGAAAATCTTTTGAATTTAAAGAAAAAGAGAAAAAAAAATAAAAAAAAATCAACAAGTGTTGTTAATAATGAAAAAAAAACTATCTTTGCAGTCCGAAATTTTATTAATAAGTCGAAATTAAATTTTTTAGGTTTTATGCCAACTATACAACAATTAGTAAGAAAAGGAAGGGCGGTTTCTGTTGATAAAAGTAAGTCGCCTGCACTAGATTCATGTCCGCAACGTCGAGGTGTTTGTACAAGAGTATATACAACAACACCCAAGAAGCCGAATTCGGCTATGAGAAAAGTTGCAAGAGTAAGATTAACAAACGGTAAAGAAGTTAACGCTTATATTCCGGGAGAGAGCCACAATCTTCAAGAACACTCAATCGTTTTAATTAGAGGAGGTAGAGTAAAAGACTTACCTGGTGTAAGATATCACGTAGTTCGTGGAGCACTTGATACTGCCGGTGTTGACGGGCGTACACAGAGACGTTCTAAATATGGAACAAAGAAACCAAAAGTAAAAAAGTAATATTAAAATAATCAGAAATGAGAAAATCTAAACCAAAGAAAAGAACGATTTTGCCCGATCCTAAGTATCATGATGCAAGAGTAACAAGATTTGTTAATGATATGATGTGGGATGGTAAGAAGTCTGTATCTTTTAAAATTTTTTATGATACTATGGATGTTATAGAAAAGAAAATGAAAGATGCAGAAGAGACACCTCTCGAAATTTGGAGAAAAGCACTCGATAATATTACTCCTTCTGTTGAAGTAAAAAGTCGTCGTATTGGAGGTGCAACATTTCAAGTACCAATGGAAATACGTGCAGACAGAAAAATATCTATCAGTCATAAATGGCTTTTGTTATTTGCAAGAAAACGCAGTGGACGCTCTATGGCAGAAAAATTAGCTGCAGAAATTATTTCAGCATACAATAACGAAGGCGGTGCTTTTAAAAAGAAAGAAGATACTCACAGAATGGCAGAAGCTAATAAAGCATTCTCACACTTTAGATTTTAGTATGTTAATATAGCATGGACTTTAACTTAATAAATACTCGTAATATTGGAATAATGGCTCATATTGATGCCGGTAAAACGACAACAACAGAGCGTATATTATATTATACGGGTATTAATTATAAAATAGGCGAAGTTCATGACGGAACAGCTACAATGGATTGGATGCTACAAGAACAAGAGCGAGGAATAACTATTACTTCGGCTGCAACAACAACATTCTGGGACGTTGATAATGATAAATATAAAATCAATATAATAGATACTCCCGGACACGTAGATTTTACAGTAGAAGTAGAACGCTCGCTTAGAGTTCTCGATGGTGCCGTAGCAGTGTTCTGTGCCGTAGGAGGCGTAGAACCTCAAAGCGAAACGGTATGGCATCAAGCCAATAGATATAAAGTGCCAAGAATAGCATTTGTTAACAAAATGGATAGGTCTGGTGCAGACTTCCACAATGTTGTTGGGCAAATATCCGACAAACTCGGAGCAAATCCATTAGTTTTACAACTTCCAATAGGTGCAGAAGAAAACTTCTCAGGAGTGGTTGACCTTATCGAGGAAAAAGCATATATATGGGATGACGAAGAATCATTAGGAGCAAAATTTACAGTAACTGACGTTCCTAAAGATATGGAAGACGAAGTATATGAATATCGAGAAAAACTTATAGAACAAGTAATAGAAGCAGACGATAATATGCTCGAAAGATTCTTTGAAGATAGAACTAAAATATCTGTTGAAGAATTTAAACAACTATTACGTAAAATAGTTATCAAGAGCGATTATGTCCCCGTATTGTGCGGTTCGGCTTTTAAGAATAAAGGTATTCAACCTCTATTAGATGCCATATGTAATTACCTCCCTTCTCCGGTAGATGTAGAGGCTATTACAGGATATCATCCAAAAACTGATGAGATTATTAGCAGACCCCCCGAAGTTAATGTACCTTTTGCTGCAATGGCATTTAAAATTGCAGACAACTCATTTGTAGGAAAATTAACCTACCTAAGGGTTTATAGTGGTAAAATATCAAGCGGACAAATGATATATAACGTCCGTACAGGTAAAAAAGAACGTATATCTCGTATATTTCAAATGCACTCTAATAAACAAACTCAAATAGATGAGGTGGAAGCAGGAGATATATGTGCAGTTGTCGGACTAAAAGAAGTGTTTACAGGTGATACACTATGCGACGATAAAAAACCAATCATATTAGATAAAATGCAGTTTCCCGAACCCGTTATATCTATCGCTATCGAAGCACAGTATCAAGCAGATGTTGATAAATTATCAAAAGCATTATCTCGTTTAGCAGAAGAAGACCCAAGTTTTACAATAAGATATGATGAAAACTCAGGTCAAACACTTATAAACGGAATGGGAGAACTACACCTTGAAATTATTATAGACAGACTTGTTAGAGAATTTGGACTTAAAATAAATCAAGGAAAACAACAAGTAAATTATAAAGAAGAATTTCTTGATAGTGTATTACACCATGTAGTATTTAAGAAACAAACCGGAGGTAAGGGTAGATTTGCAGACTTTACAGTTAATATTGGAAAATCTACAAAAGAAGATGCCTTAGGTCTTGATTTTGTAAATAATCTTAAAGGAGGAACACTACCAAAAGAATACATACCATACATCGAAAAAGGTTTTAAAGAAGCAATGCAAAACGGTCCTATTGCAGGATACCCCGTTTTAAATATGAAAGTAGAGCTACTTGACGGGGCTTATCATACCGTTGATAGTGATGAAACATCTTTTCAGATTGCTGCAGGTCTATGCTTTAGAGAAGCAGCACAAAAACTAACAGTAGGATTGCTAGAACCTATAATGAAAATAGAAATAATAACTCCCGAAGATTATCTTGGAGATATTACCGCAGACCTAAATAGACGAAGAGCAGTTATAGAGGGAATGGATAGTAAAGGAATGCATAGAATATTAAAAGCAAAAGTGCCACTATCAGAGCAATTTGGATATGTAACAGCACTTAGAACTTTAAGCTCAGGAAGAGCAAATTTTAGCATGGAATTTTCTCATTATGAGTCTGTTCCAAAAGAAATAAAAGAAGAATTAATAAATAATAAAAAGTTTGTTTTTTAAATATATAGTATAAATAGATTATGAATCAAAAAATTAGAATTAAGCTGAAATCTTACGACCACAATTTGGTGGACAAATCGGCAGAGAAAATTCTGAAGACAGTAAAAACTACAGGAGCTGTTGTTAGAGGTCCAATACCTTTGCCAACACATAAACGTATTTTTACCGTTAATCGTTCAACATTCGTAAATAAGAAATCAAGAGAGCAGTTTGAGCTTAGCTCATACAAACGTTTACTTGATATTTATAGTACGACTTCAAAAACGATTGATGCTCTAATGAAATTAGAATTGCCAAGTGGAGTAGATGTAGAGATTAAAGCAAGTTAAAAAATTTAAAATTATTAAGAAATGCAAGGAATTATTGGTAAAAAAGTTGGTATGACTTCTATTTACAGTGTTGAAGGGAAAAATATTCCATGCACTGTTATCGAAGCGGGGCCTTGCGTAGTAACACAACTAAAAACAAAAGAAGTTGACGGTTACGAAGCAGTCCAAATAGCATTCGATGAAAAGAAAGAAAAGCATACAACCAAAGCAATGAAAGGTCATTTTGACAAAGCAGGAACTTCGCCCAAAAGAAAATTAGTAGAATTTCAAGATTTTGGGAAAATTAAAAAAGGAGAAGATTTTGCAGACGTTGTAGTAGGAGATAAAATCACCGTTGACATTTTTGTCGAAGGTGAATGGTGTGATGTAACAGGAACTTCAAAAGGTAAAGGTTTCCAAGGCGTAGTAAAACGTCATGGTTTTGCCGGTGTAAACGACCAAACACACGGTCAGCACAATAGATTACGTGCACCCGGTTCTCTTGGAGCATCTTCTTGGCCATCAAGAGTCTTTAAAGGCATGAGAATGGCAGGACGCACAGGTGGAGATACTATTACAATTTTTAGTTTGAGAGTGTTGAAAGTTATCCCGGAAAGTAATTTAATACTTGTTAAAGGTTCTGTGCCGGGAGCTAAAGGTTCATATATAATTATACAAAGATAATGAAAGTAGCAGTATATAATAAATCAGGTAAAGAAACCGGAAAAAATGTAGAATTAAATAATTCTATATTTCAAATAGAACCTAACGACCACGCTATTTATCTTGACTGTAAGCAATATATGGCTAATAATCGTCAAGGTACACATTCATCAAAACATCGTGGTATGGTGTCAGGGAGTACTAAGAAAATTAAAAGACAAAAAGGAACAGGGACAGCCAGAGCTGGTAGTATAAAAAATCCTTTGTTTCGTGGTGGAGGTAGAGTTTTTGGTCCCGAGCCAAGGCTATACCATATTAAATTAAATAAGAAACTAAAAAAATTAGCACGTAAATCGGCACTTTCTTATCGAGCAAAAGATAACAATCTATATGTTGTTGATAATTTTAATTTCGATGAGATTAAAACCAAGAATATCATAGGTTTAAAAAATAATTTTGATATTAATAATAAAAAAGTGCTTATTATTGTTGCAGAACCAAATAAAAATGTATATTTGTCTTCTCGAAATTTAAAAGACGTAAAAGTTATAAATGTTTCAGAATTAAACACTTATAGTATTATGTGGGCGTCAATTTTGATGATTGAAGAGAATTCAATTGACGTTTTTGAGAGAATTTTAGCTTAAAAAAAAGAAAAAAAATGGAAATTTTAATAAGACCTATAATAACCGAAAAAATGACAAAGTTGGGAGAAACTCTCAACCGTTATGGTTTTATTGTTGACAAGCGAGCAAATAAATTGCAAATTAAAAATGCAGTACAAAAGATGTACGATGTAAAGGTCGAAGCCGTAAATACAATGCGTTATGGAGGAAAAACCAAAACCAGATACACCAAAACAGGTGTCCAAAGAGGTAAGACCGCATCGTTTAAAAAAGCTATTGTAACGCTTGCAGAAGGAGAAATTATTGATTTTTATAGCAGTATTTAAAAGGAAAAAATGGCTTTAAGAAAACTAAATCCGACAACACCGGGTCAAAGATTTAAGATAATAAGTGCTTTTGATGACATCACATGCACAAAACCCGAAAAATCTTTGTTGGTACCGAATAAAAAATCCGGTGGAAGAAATAATCAAGGTAAAATGACCATGAGATATATAGGTGGTGGTCATAAAAGAAAATACCGTTTGATTGATTTTAAAAGAGATAAAGACGATATGAAAGCAACGGTAAAAACAATCGAATACGATCCAAACCGTTCTGCACGTATCGCATTAGTTGTATATGAAGACGGACAAAAAAAATATATTATAGCACCAAACGGACTAAAAGTAGGAAGTGTAATAGAATCAGGAAAAGGAGTTGCTCCTGAATTAGGAAATACACTATTCTTATCCGAAATACCTTTGGGAACAATAGTTCATAATATAGAACTAAAACCCGGTAAAGGTGCTGTAGTAGCAAGAGGAGCCGGCTCTTATGCTCAAATCGTTTCGAGAGAAGGTAAATATGCAATAATAAAAATGCCTTCGGGAGAAGTACGAAAAATATTAGTAGCATGTAGAGCAACTATTGGAAGTGTTTCTAACTCTGACCACCAACTCGAAAGAAGTGGTAAAGCCGGAAGATCAAGATGGTTAGGAAGACGACCAAGAGTAAGAGGAGTTGTTATGAATCCGGTAGATCATCCTATGGGTGGTGGAGAAGGTAGAGCAACAGGAGGACACCCAAGGTCTAGAAACGGATTACTTGCTAAAGGATTTAAAACTCGTAGCAAGAAAAAACAATCAAATAAGTATATAATTGAAACAAGAAAAAAGTAAATAGTGAATTATGAGTAGATCACTTAAAAAAGGACCATTTATCGACTTCAAATTAGAGAAGAAAGTTGCTGCAATGGAAGCCAGCGGTAAAAAAACTGCAATAAAAACATGGGCAAGAGCTTCGGTTATACCCCCTGAATTTGTTTCGCATACTTTTGCAGTTCATAATGGAAATAAATTTATTCCGGTTTATGTAACCGAAAATATGGTTGGACATAAACTAGGAGAATTTGCTCCAACTAGAACGTATAGAGGTCATGGTGGTAAAAAAAATAAATAATAAGTAAGTATTATGGGCGCACGTAAAAGATTAAGAGCAAATCGCATAAAAGAAGAGAAAAAACAAAAAAGTTTTGCAATACTTCGCAACTGTCCAAGTTCACCTCGTAAAATGAGATTGGTAGCAGACCAAATTAGAGGTGTTGAAGTAGATAAAGCTTTAGATATACTTAAATTTTCTCCTAAAGTGGCATCACGTGACATCGAAAAACTATTACTTTCGGCTGTTTCTAATTGGGAAGCTAAAAACGAAGGGTCTCGTATAGAAGACGCAGACCTATACGTTAAAGAAATCTTTGTAGATTCTGCTAGAGTTTTAAAAAGAATTCAACCTGCTCCTCAAGGTAGAGCACATAGAATTAGAAAACGTTCTAATCATGTTACTTTAGTGGTAGATAGTAAAAATAAAAAAGAAGTAGTAAACGAAAACGTATAATATTCATGGGACAAAAGTGTAATCCAATAAGCAATAGATTAGGCATAATCAAAGGTTGGGATTCTAACTGGTACGGTGGGAAAAGATATGCTGAAAAATTAGCCGAAGATGCAAAAATACGTAGGTATCTAAATGCTCGACTTGATAAAGCAAGCGTTTCAAAGATAATTATAGAAAGATCTTTGAAAATGATAACTATAACAATAAATACCGCTCGTCCGGGTTTTGTAATAGGTAAAGGTGGAGATGAAGTAGATAAACTTCGTGAAGAATTGAAAAAAATTACCAACAAAGATGTTCAAATAAATATCTTTGAAATAAAACGACCCGAACTCGAAGCCGAACTTGTAGCTAGTAACGTAGCTAGACAAATCGAAGGTAAGATAGCTTATCGTAGAGCAGTGAAAATGGCTATTGCATCAACAATGCGTATGGGTGCAGAAGGTATTAAAATACAAGTATCAGGTCGTTTAAATGGAGCCGAAATGGCACGTAGCGAAATGTATAAAGAAGGTAGAACACCACTACATACATTACGTGCAGATATCGATTATGCATTAGTCGAAGCTTTAACAAAAACCGGATTAATTGGTGTTAAAGTTTGGATATGTAGAGGTGAAGTTTACGGTAAAAGAGACCTTTCTCCAAATGTTGGAAAGAAAATCCAAGGAAGGTCAAAACAAAGTGGCAATAATAGAAAAAGAAGGAAATAAATCTGAAAAAATAGAGCTATGTTACAGCCAAAGAAAACTAAATTCAGAAGACAGCAAAAAGGCAGAATGAAAGGAAATGCTAATCGTGGAAACCAAATAGCATTTGGTTCGTTTGGCATTAAAGCATTAGAGTCTTCGTGGATAACAGGTAGACAAATAGAGGCAGCACGTATTGCTGTTACAAGAAAAATGCAACGTCAAGGGCAAATATGGATAAGAATATTCCCCGATAAACCAATTACAAAGAAACCTGCCGAAGTACGTATGGGAAAAGGTAAAGGAGCACCCGAAGGTTTCGTTGCTAGGGTATCGCCCGGAAGAATTTTATTCGAAGCAGAAGGAATACCTTTTGACTTGGCTAAAGAGGCTTTGAGACTAGCAGCTCAAAAACTTCCAATTAAAACTAAATTTGTCGTTAGACACGACTATGATTTTAATGAATAATATTTGTATCCATGAAAAATAAAGAAATATTAGGTTTAACAACTAAAGAAATCGTTGAAAGGATAGCAACAGAAAAGATGAATCTTACAAAATTAAGAATGAATCACGCTGTTTCTCCTTTAGAAAATCCTCAACGATTAAAAGAAGTGAGAAGATTAATTGCAAGGCTTAAAACAGAGCTTCGTAAGAGAGAATTAACAGAGAATAAATAAGATCCGACTATGGAAAGCAGAAACTTAAGAAAAGAACGTATCGGGATTGTTGTAAGCAACAAAATGGACAAATCAATTGTTGTTGCTGTAAAACGTAAAGAAAAGCATCCTAAATACGGAAAGTTTGTAAATAAAACCAAAAAGTTCGTAGCCCACGATGAAACTAACACTTGTGATATAGGTGATTTAGTTCAGATAATGGAAACACGTCCATTGAGCAAAAATAAAAATTGGAGATTAGTAAGTATTATTGAAAAAGTTAAGTAGTCATGATACAACAAGAAAGTAGATTAAGCGTTGCCGACAACAGCGGAGCAAAAGAAGTACTTTGTATAAGAGTACTTGGTGGTACCGGTAAAAGATACGCCTCTATAGGGGATAAAATAGTTGTTGCTGTAAAAAGTGCACTACCCGGTGGTGAAATTAAAAAAGGTACTGTTGCCAAAGCAGTTGTTGTTAGAGCTAAAAAAGAAGTTCGTCGTCAAGACGGATCGTATATCAGATTTGATGATAACGCATGCGTCCTATTGACAGCAGCCGGAGAGTTAAGAGGTACACGTATTTTTGGACCAGTAGCCAGAGAATTACGTGAAAAACAGTATATGAAAATTGTATCATTGGCACCAGAAGTGTTATAAAAATATTCGTCATGACTAAAAAATTACACATAAAAAAAGGCGACACAGTTTATGTTATTGCCGGTGAGTCAAAAGGACAAACAGGTAGAGTGCTTGAGGTTATTCGTAAAAAAGACAGAGCTATTGTCGAAGGTGTTAATATGATTTCAAAACATCAAAAACCTAATGCAGAAAACCCTCAAGGAGGTATCGTAAAAAAAGAAGCCGGAGTACACATCTCAAACTTAATGCTTGTTGACCCAAAAACGGGAAAACCAACTCGCATAGGAAGACGTAGAAATAATGAAGGTAAACTAGTGCGTTATTCAAAAAAATCAGGGGAGGAAATTAAATAATGGAGAAGTATATCCCAACATTAAAGACACAGTACAAGGAACAAATAGTTCCTAACTTGATGAAAGAGTTCAAATACTCTACTGTTATGCAAGTACCTAAACTTGAGAAAATTGTTATAAACCAAGGATTAGGACAAGCTATTGCAGATAAAAAACTTATTGATATTGCTATAAGTGAGTTAACTACAATAACAGGTCAAAAAGCAGTTGCAACATTATCTAAAAAAGATATTTCTAACTTCAAATTACGTAAGAAAATGCCTATCGGCGTTAGAGTTACGCTTAGAAGAGAAAAAATGTATGAATTTCTTGAAAGATTAATAGCTGTTGCATTACCTCGTATTAGAGATTTTCGTGGCGTTAAATATAAATTTGACGGTAAAGGAAACTATACATTAGGTATCAGTGAACAAATAATATTTCCCGAAATTGATATTGATAAAATCAATAGAATTTTAGGTATGGATATAACATTTGTTACATCTGCTAAAAATGACGAAGAAGGTTATGCACTTTTAAAACATTTTGGTATTCCATTTAAAAACTTAAAAAAGAGTTAATATGGCTAAAGAGTCTATGAAAGCCCGCGAAGTTAAACGAGCAAAAATGGTCGAAAAATATGCGGCAAAGAGAGCTAAATATAAAAAAGAAGGGAATTACGAAGCATTACACAAATTGCCTAAAAATTCTTCCAAAGTTAGACTACATAACAGATGTAGCCAATCGGGAAGACCCAAAGGGTATATGAGACAATTTGGAATTAGCCGTATCGCATTTCGTGAGATGGCATCTGCCGGATTGATTCCTGGTGTAAAAAAAGCAAGTTGGTAATAATTTTAAACTATTGAATAATGACTGATCCTATTGCAGATTATTTAACCAGAATTAGAAATGCCGTTATGGCAGGACACAAAGTTGTCAATATTCCTGGTTCGAACCTAAAACGCGAAATTACAAAAGTACTTTTCGATAAAGGTTTTATTTTGAATTATA
>PDWI01007243.1_pt1 | contig 13581 bp, 11 predicted proteins | sample 1430891 | NCBI WGS metagenome assembly PDWI01 (sample SAMN01162508, study PRJNA174530) | Oral metagenome, whole genome shotgun sequencing project. | biome: Marine environment; feature: Marine mammal; material: Swab sample of the gingival sulcus; isolation source: swab sample of gingival sulcus...
GTTTTAGAAAATAAGAAAAATATTATTTTAATGGGTGCACCTGGAACGGGCAAGACATTTACTGCTGAGAGGCTTGCTTATTCTTTAATGGAATTAAGAGATAAGTCAAGAGTAGAATTTGTTCAATTCCATCAGAATTATTCCTATGAAGATTTTATAATGGGATATAAACCTTGTGAAAATGGATTTGAATTAAGAAATGGAGTATTTTATAAGTTTTGTGAAAAAGCAGGGCAAGAGTTAGATAAGGATTATTATTTTATAATTGACGAGATAAATAGAGGTAATCTTAGTAAGATATTTGGTGAACTTCTAATGCTTTTAGAGAACGATAAAAGGGGTAAAGAAGTAGTGCTTGCATACAATGGACTTAGATTTTCAGTGCCTAAAAACGTTTATGTAATAGGCATGATGAATACTGCAGATAGAAGTTTAGCGATGATGGATTATGCTCTTAGAAGAAGATTCTCCTTTTTTGAAATGAGACCAGGTTTTTCTTCAGAAGGATTTATGCATTATCAAAGCAAGTTAAATGATGATGTATTTAATAGGATTGTCGAGCAGATAAAAGAATTAAATATGGAAATAGAACAAGACCCTAGCTTAGGAAAGGGATTTGTTATAGGGCATAGTTATTTTTGTGGTATTGAAAATTGTGATGAGTCAAAGCTTAGGGATATAGTAGATTATGATATTATTCCAACTTTAGAAGAATATTATTTTGATAATGAGAGCAAACTGAAACGTCTAAGTAATAACCTTCTTGGGGTATTTTCATGACTAAGAATATACTTATAAAAAATATTTATTATATGCTATCATATGCCTTTCAAAATCTAAATCAGAAGGAGTATGAGGATATTTCTAAAGAAGATTTTGAGAATATTCATAATTTATTTGCTGATATTCTTTTAAGGGGAATAAGTAGGCAAGTAAAGCAGGGATTATATAAAACCTATGTTTCTAAGACTGAAGATTTGACTTGTCTTAGGGGCAAGATAAATATATCAGGAAGCATAAAAAATAAAATTTCAAGCAAGAAGAAATTGTCTTGTGAATATGATGAGTTTTCAGAAGATAATATTTTTAATAGAATACTAAAATCTACAGTAAATTTGCTTATAAATCATCCGAATTTGGATAGAAAGTATAAGGCAGAACTAAAGCAACTAATGCTATTTTTTTCTGATGTAAGTGACTTAAGTCTTAGGACAGTTAAGTGGAATAATTTGGTTTTTTCTAGAAATAATATTAATTATAGAATGTTAATTAGTATATGCCAACTAATAGTAGAGGGTATGTTGATAAGTGAACAAAGTGGTACTTATAAATTAAGAAAATTTGTTGACGAGAAACGAATGTGTAGATTATATGAGAAGTTTTTGCTTGAATATTATAAGAAGGAACACAAGGACTTGAAAACTAGCTCCAAACAAATTAAGTGGGCTTTAGATGATGGTGTTGGTACGATGTTACCTATAATGCAAAGCGATGTAATGTTAGAGAAGAATGACAAGGTTCTTATTATTGATGCAAAGTACTATTCTAGGACTACTCAAGTCAACTTTGATAAGCATACAGTACATTCAAGTAACTTGTATCAGATATTTACATATGTAAAAAACAAAGAGTTAGAGATTGATAATGGGGGAAAGGTTTCTGGTATGCTTCTTTATGCTCAGACTGAAAAAGGTATGAAGCTTGACAATGCATATGAAATGAGTGGCAATACTATATATGTTAAGACTTTGGATTTAAATAGAGAATTTAAAGATATTAGATATGAATTGGATAAGATAGTTAGAGACTTTTTTGATTAATGTTATAAGTTTATATATTTGACATCTAAGAAATATGATTTTAAAATAAGTAGAGGTGAGATAAGGGAGTCTCAAAATCTTACTTATGCTTTAATTAGCGATAGTTTATGATAGGATAAGTTCAAAAGTGTTAGCTTTTGGATCATAGGTAGTTAATATGTTTGGGATAGTATTATGGATTTTACTTGTAGTATATTTTTTGTTTTCACCGATTATATTTTTTATAATAAGTAATCAGAAGGTGGATTCTTTAAAAGATAAGGTAGAGAATTTAGAAAATGAGATTTCTAGGTTAAAAAAATCTGGACAAAGTTCGGATTTTGATACTAGTAGTGAAGAAGCTTATAAAGAGACTTCACAAGAGCTTAATTTGGCTTCCGAGTCTTTAGATAAAAATACTTATAGTGAAAATATATCTGCTTTGCAGGCTGATTCTTATGATGAACTTGATTTTTCTGATGAAAAAATTATTAAAGCAGAGGAATCATTAGAAGAAGATTTCACTAAAGAAGAAGCAAGCAAGAAAGTTATAAGCTCTAAAAAAGCTGAGTCTAAGTTTGGGAAAAATATTGTAAATAAGGCTAAGAAAAACATAAGTGCGGAGTCTATTATAGCTAAACTGGGAGCTCTCTTACTTATCGTAGGTTTTGGGTTCGTTTATAAGTTAGCATATGATAATGGATATATAGGTCAAGATGCAACTATTGTTCTTGGGTTTGTTATTTCTATTTTAGTTCTCGCTTTGGGAATATATTTTATAAAGAAAGACAGGATTATTTTATCCCAAGTTTTAATTGGTACTAGCTTTGCAATATCGTATTTAACGACATATGCTGGTTACTTATATTATGGAAATTTAAGTAGTTTTAATACACTTTTAATTCTTATTTTAGTTAGTCTAGTTGTTTTTGGTATTTCGTATATTTACAGTTTTCAAACGGTTGTAGTTATAGCAAATATAATGAGTGTTACAGTTCCGTTTATTGTAGATATGCAGTTTTTGGGAGTTGTGGGATTTGGACTTTATTTGATTTCATTATCACTTATTTCAATGATAATTTATTATATAAAGAAATGGCATTTTCTACAAATTAGCAATGTTATTATAAATATGGGAGCACTCATATTCATAGTGCTTATGAAATTTGATTACATAGATTTTAAATTACTTAGCTATTTAGTTATTGCTCAGTCATTAGTTTTATTACTACCAGATATTATAAGGTACATTCATAAGGGAAATAAGGAATTATTTGATGATGTAAAAAATAATATTAAGTCGTCTATAATTCAAGTTTCTGTTTTTGCATTAACCTTTATTTTGATATATTTAATTGGTGAACTTGATAAGGATCTTGTGGCATATATAATGTTCGCTTATTCTTTTATATATGGGCTTGCTACTTATTTAAGTCTTAAAAAGACTGATTTTGCTATTTTTATAAAATTCTTGTACTTATTATCAAGCATAAGTCTTATAAGTGCCTTGGCTATAAGGTTTAATGACTTGCATTTAGGTCTTTTCATCTTAGCTGTTTCAGTATTATTATTTGTATTCGATAAGTTTGTAAAAACAAAGTTGACTTTTGTTTTTGGACTAAGTGTTTACCTTATATCCCTACTAATGATTATAGCTGATTTGTTTGATGAGGATATAAAAGGTGCAATAACAACATTAGCTATTGCCTTGATATTGCTTTTTATAGCTGATAAATACTTTAGAGAAGAGCATAAAAACTTATTCAGATTTGCTTCATATCAGATATTTGTTAGTATTTTTGTAAATATAGCAATTTATGTAATTGCTCCTGATTTAGTAGATGACCTAAATCCCGTTTTTACTTATTTATTAGCAGCAAATACGGCATTGTTTATAATTTATGAATTAATTAGATATAAGTTTGATGTTTTCAAAGAGAAAAAATCACTTTTTACCTTTATTGGATTTGTAGGTATAAATTCTATAATTTTAATTTTTTACAATATCGTTGAAGTTGCAGAACTTAGGTATGCTTATGAGATTGTTAAGTATCTTAAGATTTACGATTTGATTATTAGTTTATTAGTAGTATTAATAGTAATTTTATTCGCGAAAAAATCTTCTAATCAGAAAAATGCTTACCTTTATAAGATACTTATTTTAATAATTTCAGAGACCTTTGCAATTGTTCAAATTTCTCGTTACTTTAGCGAATTTAGATATGGTATTTTATTATCAGTTCTTATTGTTTTAATTTTTGAATTATATATTAAAAAATATAATAAGAATGTGAACAAGCTTAAAGATTTATTGTTGCTTAAAATAATCAAAATAGTTTCAATAAGTTTTAATTTGATGCTGTTTATATATGTATATCCAGAATTCTATAACATAGAAAAGTTTAGCTTTATTTCTTTAATTTTAAATTCTTTGATTATGGGGCTCGCTTTTTATAATATGAATGTTTTTGATTTGAACAAATATATTAGGTATGGTGTTTCTACATCAATGATTATTTACTTGTCATATTATCATATTTATGTACCAACACAGGGAAATCATTATTTGAGCCTTGCCCTTGCAATGTATGTAATAATAATGTTTGTATACTATTTGAGAAAGTCAGACACGAAGATGGCGAATATATGTATAGCTTCACTAGTTTTTATAGTTGCTAAGTTTGTTATTGTAGATTTAAAGACAGCTGCCCTTATATCAAAGGTTATAACATCAATAGTCTTTGGGGTGGTTTTGATATGCCTTAGTTATTTGATTCCAAAACTCGTTGTTAGTGAAGATGTAAAAAAGGAAAAATAGTTTCATTATAGAAAAATTATTATATGAAGTACTATTTTATAGCCGTTTTTTGTACGTTTTTAAATCGTTATCAAGTTGGTCATATTTATAAAGGAGGTAGCTGATGAAGACACTTAATGTAAAAGGTGAGGCTAGTATAAATGTAAAACCTACTATAACTAGGGTTTCAATTAAACTTAGCTCTGTATGTGAATTGTTCGATGAAGTGATTGCAAAGTCTGCTGAGGATACTGGAAAGATTAAGGATATAGTTGAGTCGCTTGGATTTAAAAGAAGTGATTTAAAGACTTCCTACTTTGATGTTGATGCGAAGTATGACTATATTTATGATGATAAAGGTAATAGTAAGGAAGAATTTGTAGGGTATGAGTATAAGCATGATCTTTCGATAGAGTTTCCGCTAAATAATAAGCTGATGGGTGATTTGCTTTACTCCTTAGCAAAATCAGGTGTGGAATCTAAATTTAATATTGGAAATACAGTCACTGAAGAAGAAAAAGAAAAGTATAGGGATTTACTTATCAAAAAATCAATTAAGAATGCTAAAAGAAGAGCTAAGGTTTTAGCTAAGGCTGCTGGTGTTGAACTCACTAAGATACATGGGATTGACTATTCAGATGTGGGAGTAGATATTTATGAAGACTATTACGGATTGAGATCAACGATGGCATTATCTAGTAGTGAAAACACTTACAAGTTTGATATTGATGCAGAGGATATAACTATAAGCGATTATGTAAATGTTACTTGGAAGATTAAAAATGCAAAATAAAAAATATGCTTAAAAATAATTTAGAGCTTGTACCGAAAATTCTGAAACAAGCTCTAAATCTGTTTAGCTATAGGCTAAACAAACCCCCTTATTAGCTATTAATGCCTCCCTCAAGCATTAATACCCTTATTAATTAAAAACACTCCCATCGATAAAAGATTATTATATTAATGATAAAATTCCCTATATTTACACAAGTAGAATTACAAATTACTCAAGTAGTATTTAATTAGTAATACTATAGCTTTTACAAAATGCCATATATTCTTAGTATAAAAAAAGTTGCAATTTCGAGTTTTTACTCAATATTGCAACCTGACAAGCATGGTTAATGATTTAACTGTAGCTTCACGGCTTTGCGTCACTAGCTTTCACCAGTTTTGCCTTTAAAAAAATATAATCTTTTTTCGATAGGTATATAATACTATAATATAGTAGTATTGTCAATACTTTTTTAATAAAAATAGTAAAATATTATTATAATGGTATAGTTATTAAGTATGTAAATCTTTATATGTGTATTATTGTGAAGGATATTTTGATATTTATCATTTTTGCTTCTTCTATTTTGAAGTTTAAAGCTTGTTAATATACTAGATATTATAATATAATGGTGTAAAGTATTCAGATGATAAAGTTTCTAATTTTAGACCTAGATATTTGCTTTATTAATGTGGAAAGGAAGAAAGTATGAAAACGGCAGTTATTTTGTTTAACACAGCATGTATTTATGAAATTGTGATTTTAAATTATTTTTTGGAGGTTTGCGGTAAAGAGCTTGTATTTATTTCCATAGATGGTAAGCAAATAAGAGCAATGGAGGGTTATTCTCTAAATGTAGATATGTCTTTGGCTGAATTGGATGTATCAGAAATAGAGACTATTATTATTCCTGGTGGGGATGTTAATGAGATAAATAATTACGAAGTACACAGTTTGTTAAAAAAGGCAAATGATAAAAATGTCCTTATTTCTGCTATTTGTGCTGGGGTAAATGTACTTGAAAATGCTGGGATACTTAGTGGTATAATTTCTACTAAATCAAGAGACTTAGATGTAGTAAGTTGCAGAAATATAATAACAGCAAGAGCCAATGCTTATGTAGATTTTGCAATAGAGGTAGCTAAAAAGCTAGATTTATTTGAAGATGAAGCGGATTTAAAAGAGACAATAGAGTTTTGGAAAGAACATAAAAGAGTATAAGGACTAGGTGTAGGTATGGATAAGAGTGCAAGAGTTGAGATTATGAATATGTGCATGGTGTATGATGAAAAAAGAGTCCTAGTTCTTGATAAAGTAGATGATGATTATGTAAAGGGTATAACTTTTCCAGGTGGTCATGTAGAAGTGGGAGAGTCTTTTGTAGATTCTGTGATTCGTGAAGTAAAAGAGGAAACTGGACTTACTATATTTTCGCCTGTTCTTTGTGGAACCAAAAATTGGACTAATGATGATGGCTCTGTTTGTATTGTACTTTTGTTTAAGACGGATAAATTTGAGGGTGACTTAAATTCTTCTGATGAGGGAGAAGTATACTGGATGGACAAGAGTGATTTTATTAAGGCGAAAAAATCAAATGATATGGATGATTTGTATAAGGTTTTTACAGATGAAACTTTAAGTGAGTTTCATTTTTACAAGTGCGAAGAGAAGTGGAAATACAGCTTAAAATAAGTGTTTAACATATAAAACGAGTCTCTTTTTCAAAATTATAAAAAGAGACTCGTTTTGCTTTATTTATTTTTTCTTTTTAAAATAAGGTTCTAATGCTGCTAAAATTACTAAGACAATTATGCTAAGGGCAAAAACTATAAAGGCTTTCTTTTCTTCGTTTTCTTCCAATAAATCTTCTGTGTCAGTATTATTTTCAATTTCTATTTTTGCTTTAGAAGGCTGCTTTTTATTTTTTTTACTTATCATCTTTTTTATTTCTACTTCGATAAGTTCGTCTGAATTACGTATTTCATTAGGAGTGATCCCAGGCTCATTAGGCAGTTCTATACTTTCTATATCTATTCCTAGGCTTTTATAAGCTGCCCAAACCAATTCAGAACAGTACCAATCTTCTTCTTTTTTACTAATATTTTTTTTGAAATCTAAGCAGAAAGATTTTCCGAGCTGGGCAATACAAAAATCTGTAGCAGCACTCGCTACAATGCTTTCATTTTTAGCTCTGAGAACAACCGTCGAATGATCGTCTATTCTTTCATCATCTAGGACAGACCTCACTACACCATCGTTTGTAGTTTCAATTACACGAACGTATTTGCAGTCAAAGGTTTCATTATAGAATATACCCTCGACAATTCCGATATGCGAATTTAAACCAAATCCTCCCTTATTTTCAAAAATAATATCACCAGATTGAACGTTACTTAAAAGATGGTATTTATCATAAGTAGGTTTTTTTGCTAAGAAAATGCCAGTGTTGTAATACCACTTTTTATTTAGATTAGGTTCCAATTCTTTATTATTCTCATTTACCTTCAGAATATTATAATATGCCTCAAGATATAGCTCTGGACTTTCGTAAGTTCCCATTTCATATTCTTCTTCAAAAGTTTCTAAGCTTAAACTCAAAGGTATATTTTTAACTCTTGCATAGTTTATAAGTTCTTTGTATAGTTTAAATAGGGTTAGGTTTTCCTTTATTTTAGCATCTTTATCATTCATTTAGCATCCTCCTACTATCTTATATTTTACAACATTTTTGAATAAAAATAAAAGGGTTTATTATAAAAATTATGATACGAGCTAATTATCTTGATTTAATTGAAATATAGGGATATAATAAGTATATATTGAGAATTATTATCGTTTAGATATAAGGAAAGTATTTAACATGGGAGATAAAATTAAAATTAAGAAAAACAGTATAGAAGAAACATTTATTTTGCCTCTTTGGGGCAGAGCATTTGAAACAAAAAGTAAAAATCCTAGAATAATTGATAAAAAGGCTGTAGAAATTATTTCTAAGATTGACTATGATTTTACTGATGTAGAAAAAACTCAGTTGGCTTCACAGCACGGATGGGTAGCAAGGAGCATACACACTGATAGGATGGTAAAAAATTTTTTAAAGAAACACCCAAGGGCAACAATAGTTAATATTGGTTGTGGTATGGATACCACATTTAGTAGGATAGACAATGGACATGTTATGTTTTATGAGCTTGATTTACCTGATGTACTCGAAGTAAGAAAGAACTTTTATGAAGAAAGTGATAGGCATAAGATGATAGCTTCGTCATTTATGGATATCGATTATTTTAAGGATTTAAAAGTAGAAGATGGTATTTTATTTCTTGCTGGAGGAGTGTTTATGTATTTTTCGGAAAGGGAAATAAAAAAATTCTTTAAAGATGCAAGTAACTACTTTAAAAATTGTGATTTTTACTTTGATAGCTTATCGCCAAAGATACTAGAAATGGCAAAGAAAAAAGTACTCGATGAAGGCGGAGTAAAAATGCAAATAGGAGAGGGCTGGGGTCTAAAACCTATAAAAAGCCTTGAAGAATGGGATAGTAGATTTAAAGTAATGGAGGCAACACCGATTTACAAAGGTGTGAAAAAAGGAGCTAAGTTTAAGGAATGGCTTATGATATCAATTTCTGATCTATTTGGTTTTGCACATATGGTTCATTTGAGGGCGAGGTCATAGATTATTATATTTTTTTGATTTAAGGGTATTATTTTTTTAATGCCCTTAAATTTTTATAACGAAAAAATATATGTATTTTGTGTATAGAGAATAAATGCTTGGTATAAAATAAATGTAGGAAAAAATATAAAAATAATAGCCCCTTATCATACAATGTAATCGATAAAAAAAACAAAGAAAAGGAGCTATTATTTATGGATAACATTATACAATAAATATTAGTAAAAGTCATTAGTAAGCACTATGAAGAATTTGTAAAATAAGTTTTTTTTGACTAGTGTATATAATTTGTGATTTAATAAGTATGAGGAATTATTGATTGTTACACCGTGTGCAATTAATTTGAATGAACTTATTGGAGATTTTTAGGATTTTAGAATGGGAGATTACTATGAAAACAGCAGTCATTTATTATTCATATACAGGGAATACAAAAAAATATGTTGAAAAAATTTCTAATTATTTAGAGTGCGAGTTAATTGAAATAAAGCCAAAGGATGATCTTAAGGTGCAAGGATTTAAATTGCTCGTAATTGGTGGGCGAAAGGCTCTTTTTAATGAGGTTCCAGAACTACAACCTTATAATTTTAATGCAGATGATTATGACTTAATAATATTTGCATCACCAGTTTGGGCATTTAAGTATGCACCAGCTTTAAGGGGATTTTTTAAAAAAGAAGTAATTAAGAATAAAAAGGTCAGTTATTTTTCTACCCATCAAGGTGGACCGGGGAAAATAGATACTTATTTTGAAGAAGCCTTAGAAGGTAATGAGATAATTAAAGGTGCCAATGTTAACATTAAAAAGCCTGATGCTGTAAATATGAAAGTTTTTGAGGAATGGATATCTAGGTTGATATAAGATTAATAAAATATAATTATTGCATTTAGCAAAGTATTGCTTTTTAAAGTAAGGATAGCTGCTAAAAGTTCAAAAAATTTAATCTTTCGTTTAATTTTAGTATGTAATATTCCGATTCATATATAGTAAGGAGATTTTTACTATGGATTATGAAAGATTTAAAAAACAGATTTATAACATTACAGGTATAGACTTAAGTAGCTATAAAGAAAGACAGATGAAGCGGAGAATAGACACCTTTATTAAGAAAAAAGGTTTTAAAGGCTATGATGACTTTGCACAAAAATTAAAAAGTGATGATGAATTGTTACACGACTTTTTAAATCATCTAACAATTAATGTTTCAGAGTTTTTTAGAAATATTGAGCAATGGAGGCTATTAGAAAAAGAAGTTATTCCGTATTTGATAGATACTTTTGGTAAGTCCATTAATATTTGGAGTGCGGCTTGTTCTACTGGTGATGAGCCATATTCTCTTGCTATGGTTTTAAGTAAGTATGTTCCACTTAATAGAATTAATATTATGGCGACTGATATTGATGATGAAATTCTAAAGAAAGCTAAGGCTGGAGTTTATACTAGTAGAAGTGTAGCCAGTGTGCCTAAAGAATTTTTGAATAAATATTTTACAATAGATGGTGGTAAATATATTGTTACTGATGATATAAAGAAAACAATTAAGTTTAAAAAGCATAATTTACTAAAAGATCCATATCCAAAGGGAATGCATTTAATAGTTTGCAGAAATGTTCTTATCTACTTTACTGATGATGCAAAAGATGGTATTTTTACTAATTTTTCAAAGTCCTTATCTAAGGGTGGAATGTTGTTTATAGGCAGTACGGAGCAAATATTTAAACCAGAGAGGTATGACTTAGTTACCAATAAATCATTCTATTATGAAAAACAATAGTATTAAGTAATTATATTATTGTAAAATACTTTTTAAAAAATTATAGCATTGAAAGTAGAGTATTTATGTATTCGTGAATCATATTTTGTTTTTTTATGTCAGAGAGCGACACGTAAAGTTCAGTGCTATCAAATTCACGTTTAAATAAAGGTAAATCAAGATTTTTAGAAGATGGTAAAAAAATGCCATCTTCTTTTATATAGCAATTTTCCTTTTTAGCCTTTGTTATATTTGCATTTTTTAGGTATTTACCAACACTTTTATGTATTGCCATATCATCGTCTGCAGAGTAGTAATAATTGTAATGGTCTTTGAAGAAGTGCTTTAGAGTGCCTTTTATTATTTTTCCACTTGCTTCACAAGTATTGTCCGAAAATGTAAGTGAGATTATATTTCCTTGTATTTTCTTATCGCTAATAAAATTTGTATTAAAGACCACGTGAAAATTATCGTGTTCTATAATAAAACTTTTTAGCTCTGCTTCATAAGTGCCATCTATCATAGATTTGATAGATAGGATAAAGTCTTTTTGTTTATACAGTTTATAAAGTCCAAGCATATCATCGTTATTGTGGAGAAGAAGGACGTGTTTTAATTTTTCATCTTTGCTTTCTAGGTAGCTATGATAAATATCGATAAGCATGCCACCAGTAAAGACATCATCTCTAGCAAAGCCAAAATATGCTTCTACAGTCTTTAATTTCACATTTTCCAGTTCCAATATTTTTTTAATTTTTCTTGTAGGTTTTATAAGGTCTATGGAGTGGTAGATAGGGTAGTTGATGCCATAAATTTTTCCTCTTGACTTAATAAAAGGCAAGTCAAAACTATCACCGTTATAGGTGATTATTTTTTTATTTTCAATTACTTCAAATAGTCGATATAAGATTTCGTATTCATCTTCTTTTTTTTCAGCAAACCATTGCTCAAACTTTATTTCATTATTTTCACTATAAATAATTCCTACCATGTATATGCCACTGTATTTTGAAGCTAATCCAGTAGTTTCTATATCTAAAAGAACTTCGTCATTTGCTATATTTATACCATCTGTTTTTGATTTAATAATTTCCATAAAATATCTACTTTCAATACTTATTATAAAACTCTTTTAAATGATAACAGATTAAAGTATAATAGTAAAATAGATAAGAACATTTTTTTTGGATAAGTATGTCCAAAATAGGAGGATAATTGGAAAATAGTAAACACGAAAGTGCAAGACAAAGAGAAATAATAAAGAAATTAAGGGAAGTAGTAGTACCTAAAAAACTTACGTATTTCATAACTACCTTTGGATGTCAGATGAATGCACATGACTCAGAAAAATTAAAGGGTATAGTAGAGGAAATAGGGTACAGAGAGGCTGATGATGAGCTTCATGCAGACTTGGTGATATTTAATACCTGTGCTATTAGAGAAAATGCTGAAAATAGGGTTTATGGTAGAATTGGAAGACTTAAGAAAAATAAAAAGAAAAACAAGAATATGCGAATTGCCTTGTGCGGATGTATGATGCAACAAAGTGTAGTAATAGATAAGCTAAAGGAGAGTTATCCTTATATTGATATAGTATTTGGAACTCATAATTTATATAAATTGGCAGAGCTCCTTGAGATAAATTTTGAGACAGGTGCTCCTGTGTATGATATTTGGGAGACTTACGACGAAATAGTGGAAGATTTACCTGCGATAAGGAAGTACAAGTTTAAGTCATCAGTAAATATAATGTTTGGTTGCAATAATTTTTGTACTTATTGCATTGTTCCTTATGTAAGAGGTAGGGAAAGAAGTAGAGAAAAAGAAGATATACTATCTGAAATAAGAGACTTAGTTGCTGATGGAGTCGTGGAAGTAATGCTGCTTGGACAAAATGTAAATTCTTATGGTAAGGGTCTAAAAGATAATACAAGTTTTAGTGATTTGCTTAGGGAAGTATGCAGGATAGATGGACTTGAGAGAGTTAGGTTTATGACTTCTCATCCTAAGGATTTAAGCGATGATTTAATTGATGTTATAGCGACAGAAGAAAAGGTATGCAAGCATTTTCACCTACCTTTCCAAAATGGTTCTAGCAAGATTTTAAAAGCTATGAATAGGGGATATACCAAGGAGCACTATTTAAACCTAGTTGAAAAACTTAGAGCGAGAGTTCCCGATATAGCACTAACTAGCGATATAATAGTTGGTTTCCCAGGTGAAACAGATGCAGATGTAGAAGAAACTATTGAAATAGTTAAAAAAGGTCAGTATTCATCTTGCTTTACTTTTATTTATTCAAGAAGAACTGGTACAAGAGCTGCTGTAATGGAAAATGGCAGTACACCCGAGCAGATAAAGACGAGATTTGATAAGGTCTTAAAGGCTGTAGATAAAGAAGCTAGGGACTTTAGTATGAGGCATTTAGATAAAACATATAAGGTTTTAGTTGAGGGTGTAAATGAAAAAAATACCGAAATGGTAACGGGTAGACTAGACGACTTTTCCCTAGTTCATTTAAAGGGTACAGTAGAAGATATTGGTAAGTTTATAGAAGTTAAAATTGTTGAAGCAAAAGGATTTTATTTGTTAGGTGAAAGAATATAGGACGGACAAATGGCGAGCAAAAAGAGTGGACTGACACCTGTTATGCAACAGTATGTCAACTTGAAAAATAAAAATAAAGACGCATTTTTGTTTTTTAGATTAGGAGATTTTTATGAAATTTTCTTTGAAGATGCAAAAATTGTAGCTAAGGAATTAGAGCTAACACTAAC
>PDWI01007244.1_pt1 | contig 13580 bp, 9 predicted proteins | sample 1430891 | NCBI WGS metagenome assembly PDWI01 (sample SAMN01162508, study PRJNA174530) | Oral metagenome, whole genome shotgun sequencing project. | biome: Marine environment; feature: Marine mammal; material: Swab sample of the gingival sulcus; isolation source: swab sample of gingival sulcus...
GTGAACGCTAAAAAAGGAGCATCTGATGCTATGCTTATTTGAAGTCTTGTATTTTTTAGCCTTGAAAATGTGATGCTGATTATTTTATCTGAATGTTGATTAATTTTTTCAATGCGCCTTTCTAGTAAGTTATCTCTTAGCTCTTTAACCAGCGATTTAAAAAATATGCCATCATAAGCCATGTATTATTCTCCTTCTATTTTACACCGCATCATTATAACACTTTTATTTGTATTTGTCACCTCGAGTATCACTTGTCTGTCATCTCGAGCGGAGCGTTAGCGTAGTCGAGAGAACTCACTAATTACAAAACAATAACAACTTAGAAAAAAAATACTATTCTATTTTTGGCTGTGCTATAATGAAAAAAATGTTCAACACAAGGAGGTAGACATAATGAAGAAAAAGTTAAGTATATTATTGACGCTAGTGCTCTTAATATCGGCAGTAAACTTGAGTGATTTTAAAGTTAGAGCTGACCTAACACCAAAGGAAGATTTTAAGATTGATAAAAAAATAAATGATGGCAAGATAGATGATACACATTTTGACAAAGATATTAAAAATGATATTAATTCAGATAAATCTGTTCATAAACTTGATGTTAGTTTTGAACTTAATGAGGGAAGTTCTGATGCTGAAGACCAGACTGTTAAAGATGGCAGGAAAATCCAAAAGCCAAGTGACCCTGTTAAGAAAGGCTATGATTTTTTGGGCTGGCGAATAAAAGATAAACCTAAGGTTATAGAAGAAGGTGAACATAAAGGAGAAGAATTTTATGTTGATTTTGATGAAGCAGTATATGTTGTAGGGAATGAATCTTGGCAAGTATTTTATACTGATGGTTCTGCTTGTGATGCTTCTGATACTAACCATAATGAAGTGACACTAGAAGCTGTTTATGAAGAAAAAGCTTTCGTAAAAGTTACTTTTAATACTAAGGGTGGTTCACCAAGTATAGATTCTCAAATTGTATATTTAGGTGAAAAAATAGTAAAACCACAAGATCCAGTGAAAGAAGGTTACGTTTTTTCTCATTGGTCGAATAGTTTTATGATGGATACTCATAAAGATGTTTGTAAACTTTCTTTTGATACAGCTACTAAACGTGTTTCTTCAGGGGATCTGTTTCATGGCGTACTGTTTATAAAGTCTGGTGGAGAAGAAGCTTGGTATAATGTATTAGATTCACAGACCATGGAATTAATAGCGATATATAAAGAAAAGAAGGAAGAAGATAAAAAATCTGATAAAGATACACAAAAATATAAAGTAACATTTGAAACAGATGGTGGTGAGCCTGTGCCAGCAGTACAAGAAGTAGCGGAAGGAGCAGCTCCTACTAAACCAGCAGACCCTAAAAAAGATGGTTTTGTATTTGACTATTGGGCATTTGACAATGGTGAGAGAACACCTGATTTTTCAATGTTGCAAATAAATGAAGATATTACATTAAAAGCGGTTTATAAGAAAGCTGATTCAAATGAATCAAATAAAGTAACAGTTAGATTTGATGCTGGTGGTGGTAGTCCAGAGCCTGCCAGTCAGAGATTATTAATTGGCAAAAAAGTTAGTAAACCTGAGACAGATCCAAGTAAAGAAAACTACCAGTTTATTGCTTGGTATGATGTTGATGGTAAATATGACTTTACTAGTCCTGTAGAACGTGACATGATTCTTTATGCTAAGTATAGCAAAGAAGGTGAGAGTCACAAGAAGAGTAATAGAAGAGACATAGATATTGATGATAAAGATTATGATAAGGCTATATTGCAATATAAGGGGGCGTTTTTTGCTGGCTACCCAGATGATACTTTTAAGCCAGAAAATACTATCACAAGAGCTGAAATGGCAACGGTTTTTGCTAGAATTTTGGGCTTAGAAAACAAACCTATTACAATTGAAAATAAGTTTAGTGATATAGGTCAGCACTGGGCTAAGGATAATATATTAAGAGTAGCTGAGTTTGGTCTTTTAAATGGTTATCCAGATGGAACTTTTAATCCTGAAGGGAAAATGAAACGTGGTGAAATAGCTTCGATTATTAATAAATATTGGGAAATTAAAGGTTTTACACCAAATTCAAGTGCGGTAAATATTAGTGATATAGATAAGCACTGGGCAAAGAAACTTATCCAAGCTTTATTTAATCATAGATTTGTTGACTTGTATGAGGATAAAACTTTTAAACCTGACTTACCATTAATAAGGGCAGACGTAGCTCAAATTTTGAATAGAATAACTGATAGGAAGCTTCTGTCAAGTAATGTTCAGAAGTATAAAGATGTACCTATAACACACTGGGCATTTAAAGAAGTAAATACTGCTAGTACTGATGTAAAGTAAATATTGTTTGAAATATCAATGAAAAATATAAAACACCCCTTGTTTAAAGAGGGTGTTTTATATTATTATATATGGGTAATACAAATAAATTGGAAATTAGGAGTGGTAATGTTTAGTTTAGAACACTTACTATATATGTTAATTATTATGATACTTATCATAGTTTTACATATTTTAATAAAAAAATGGAATTTAGATTTTAATAACTTCCTTAAGTATGCTGCATTAATATCTGTTACATTAGACCCAATATATTGGCTATGGGAATATAATACTTATGGTTTTCTTAACTATAAAACAACTTTACCGCTTTATATTTGTTCGATGTTTTGGATGCTTTTGCCAATAGTTGCCTTTTCTAAAAAACAAGGAATTGTTTATCGGGCAACTCTATCATCTTTATCAACTATAGTTGCTTTTGGGGCTATTTTAGGTTTTGTTTTAAATACTCATATTGACAACTATTATTTTTGGCATTTTAAAGTTCAATTTTCGTTATTCTATCATGCCTTTATGATTTGTGTTATATTTTTAATTTGGTCTACTGGTTATTATCAAGTAAAAAAGCAAGATAAACGGTTATTTTTTATGCCGATGCTTATTCTAATGATTCCTGCTTTTGTGGTGGATAAGCTATATTCATATAATTACTGTTATTTTAATGGTGGTGATGGTGCAATTTTAACTTATTTTTGTGATTTGTTAGGTTTACCGCTATTTGTTATTGGTTTTTATGCCCTTCTATTTTCTTCTGCCTATCTATTATTAAGTTTAGTTCTAAGGTGGCAAATAGCTAAAAAATCTTAATTATTAGTAATTTACTTTGTTTTCTAGGTAAACTTGGTATATAATAGATAGTATATTATAACTATATTAAAATGAATAAAATAAAGAGGAATATATGGAAGATTTAACTTTAACGGATCAACAAAAACATTATTTATTATATCTAGAAGATTTTGCTGATAAAAACACCATATCAGATTTGTCAAAACATTTTGAGTGTTCTAGAACAAATTCTAAAAAGATATTAGATAAAATGGTCAAAATTGGTATTCTGTATAAAGAAGATAGTCAATATTTATTAACCTCATTTGGACGTGAATTCTCAAAAGAATTAAATAGTGGAAGAGATGATATCAGTAAATTTATTAATAGTATCTTTTTTTTAGACAAAAGAACTGCAAATCAGTATGCCAATTGGTTAATGGTCAGTAAATCTGAGTTAGCGAGTTTTTTAGTTGAAAAGTCAAGAAAGTTTAGAAAATCACCTTTGAAGAAAAAAACACTTGATTATACAGAAATAAAAAATATTTTGGGTGATGGTAAATTTCCTTTGTCTTTTGTTATTTATAAAAATGAATCGGGAGAAAAAAATTCTAATATAGCTTTTTCAATGGCAAATAAGGCTTATAAAGAAAGGGCATTTATAGAAATAGATAAAAATGACTGCTTTGTAAGTTTTCATTCAAAAGCACTAGAAAAAAAACATCAGGGTTATTTTAAAAAAGGGATATTACAGGAATTATATTATAATCTAGATGGTAAAGAACATATAATTATATCTAAAAATTCTGAAGCAAGAGTACCTTTAGAGGTATTTAGTAAGTGGCAATGTTTTGGAAATGGCATATTTTGTTCAAATATTTGGATAAAACATAAAGTTTCTATTGGTTTAATTACTCATTCTAGAAAGTCAAACTACTTAGTTATCTTAAATTTGGCGGAAACTTAACATATTTATTTTAGTAAAATGTAAACCTAGGTTACATAAGCCAATTATTGCTAGTAAATGTGTATTTTACTAGCTTTTGTTTTTTTTAGGGCTAAAATCTATTTGTTTTGTTAACCTAGGTTAACAAAATTTTTTATATGAAAATCCTTGTTATTTAGTTTTTATTATGTAAAAATCACATATGCTTATGATTATCATTGATTGGGTAAAATAAACATAAGCATACTGAACTCGCGCATTTTTGCTTATTGAGGAGAAAAAAATGAGAAATAAAATATTATCATTGGTTTTTGCATTTGTATTTTTAATTGTTTCATGTTTTGGGCAATTTAATTTAAATACTCTGCATGCAGATAGTAAAACCTATAACGTAAGTGTGAATCTAGAAAGAAAAGGTGGACTTGAATCACCGAATCTTAATGGTTCTATCAGCAGTGAAGCTCAAATTGTGAGAGATGGTGACAGTTTTACATATACGGTTAGTTTTTATAAATTTGAAACAGCTTTTAAAAAAACTCGTATAGTAGAATATCTATATGTTGGTGAGCAGGAACTTTATAGTGAAGATGGAACTTTTACTTTTACTTTAGATGAATGTTTAGCAGATGTTGGTGCTAGTGTTAAGGCAACTGGTAGAATTACATCTTCAAGTATAGTTTTACATTTTGATGTATCTGAAATATTAGAAGATATTGCAAACGAAGCGAATGATGACGGTAGTGGTGATAATAACTCTGGTAATGATGGTAATAACAGTGATGATAATAACTCTGGTGATGATGGCGATGATGATAACAACAGCGGTAATGACAGTAACAATGATAATAATGATGATGATAATAATAACGATGATAACAACGGTGGTAGTGGAAGTGACAGTAACAATGATAACAACGCTGGTGATGATGGTAATGATAATAGCAATGATAACGGTAACAATGATGAAAACTCAAATCATTCAAGAAAGTACCAAATTCCAGTGAAAATTTGGAATTCTAAAAAAGACAAACAATCTATGGCAAATAAGGCTGTTAATCATAATGCTAACATAGTGGAAGAAGATGGTAAATATATATGTAGTTTGTCTTTCCATGATTTAAAAGTAGGACTTATTACTGCGGGTATAGATAAATTCTGGATTTCCAGAGATGATGAGTGGGAGCTACTTGATTATGAAAATATAGGTGGTGATTATCCAGATAAATACACTTTTGTACTTGATAGCAAGGAAGATGTGATTTTGGCTAAATTTCAAATTCCTGGTATGCCTTTTAGCCCCAAGGCTAAAATAATGCTTAACTGGGATGGCACTGATTTTGATGATGATGACAATAATAATAATAATAATAGTGGTGATAGCAACGATAATAACAATGATAATAGCGATAATAACAACAATAGTAGTGATGACGATGATGATAATAATGATAATAATGATAATAATGATAATAACAATGAAAATAATAACAATAATGATAATAACAATGAAAATAATAACAGCGAAGAAAATAATGATACAAACGATCAAAATGAGGAAGAGAATTCAAATTCATCAGATGAGCCTAATATAGTTGATAGTAATGAGGAAGTATACAAGTATAAATATAGTGTAGAAGCACATTTGGAAAACCTAGATGGTGATACTTCAATGGCAAATGATGCTTTGTATCAAATCGTTACGGTAAATGAAAACTCTGGTAAATATACATACTATTTGAAATTTCAACCAATGAAAAAAGACTTTGCTGGTCAAATTCTAAATGGTAATTTAACAAATTTATTCTATTATAGTGGTGGCAAGAATCAAGCTAATTATCATGGTAATTCAGTTTGGTCATTTAGCTTTGATGGGCAAATGAAGAAGATTAAATTAGCGGTCTGGGTAGATGCCATGGATGATTTAATGGGTGGTGAACCTGGCGATGGAGAACAGGACGTCTTTTTAGTATTAAATTGGGAATCTGCAACTAGGGTCAAAAAAGAAGCTTCAGATAAAGAATATGATTATGAAGATCAAAATGAAGCTGTTGATGACAAAAAATCGGATGAAACGAAGGATGAAAAGTCAGAGGACGATAAAACAAAAGAAGATGACAAAAAAGATGATAAGAAAAAGCAAGAGGATAAGCAAAAAAAAGACAATAAAGTAGAAAAAAAACTTCTGCCTGATAGTAAGATAAGTTATCAGAAATTTGCTGATGTTAATAAAGCGGATTGGTATGCTGATGCTGTATCATTTGTGCTTGATAAAAAAATTATGAATGGAACATCACAGAGTAGTTTTAGTCCTAATCAAACTGCAAGTAGGGCAATGATAACAACTATGCTATATAGAATGGAAGATAGCAAAAAAACTGAGTATCAAAACCTATTTAATGATGTGCCTAAGGACAAATGGTATAGTGATGGTGTTATTTGGGCAACTCAAAATAAAATTGTTAATGGTTACGGTGGTAGGGTATTTGCCCCAAATGATTTGTTAACAAGGGAGCAGTTGGCAACTATTGTATACAAATATAGCAAGTTTAAAAAATATGATATCTCAACAAATGCAAATATAAATAAATATAAAGATAAGGCTGAGGTTTCAAATTATGCAGAAAAACCTATTTTATGGGCTGTTCAAAACGGTTTAATAAAGGGTACCTCTAGTAATGAATTATCACCTAAAAAATACACTACTAGAGCAGAAATAGCAGTTGTCTTACAAAGGTATTTCCAGAAGTTTGTCAAGTAAAAAATATATCTTAAAGAACGCTAAATAAATATTATTCTAAAAAGTTCCTTATTTAAAAGGAACTTTTTTTTGTAAAACAGTTTACAATTACTCTATTATAATGTAAAATGAATAAGTTAAAGATATTTATTAAAATTATTGTTTGAATGGAGGACAAAATGGCAAAACTAGTAAAAAAAGATGGTTATAAAGCAACTGTTGAATTTGTAATATCTCAAGACGAATTTAAAAAGGGAATAGAAATTGCATATAATAAGACAAAGGGCAGATATCAGGTGTCTGGTTTTAGAAAGGGCAAAGTACCAAGAAAAGTTATTGAAACAAACTATGGTAAGGGTGTTTTTTATGAGGATGCTCTTAATGAATTATTACCAGCAGCTTATGAAGCAGCGGTTGCAGAACTCGACTTAGATGTTGTTTCAAGACCAGATATTGATATTAAAGACTTTGAAGATGGTAAAGACATTGTAATCGAAGCTAAGGTTGATTTAATGCCAGAAATAGAACTGCCTGATTATGATGGCTTAGATTGCACGGTAGAATACCCTGAATTTGATGAAGCTAGTGTTGATGGCTTAATGGAAGCTGAAAGAGAAAAGAATGCAAGACTAGTACCAGTAGAAGACAGAGCAGCTGAAAACGGTGACACAGTTATCATAGATTTTAACGGTAAGGTTGATGGCGAGGAATTTGAAGGTGGTGCTGCTAAGAACCATTCATTAGAACTAGGTTCAAATCAGTTTATTCCAGGTTTTGAAGACCAAGTTGTTGGTAAAAAAGCTGGCGATGAGTTTGATGTTGAAGTTACCTTCCCAGAAGAATATCACCACGCTGATTTAGCTGGTAAGCCAGCTGTATTTGAGGTTAAGTTACACGAAGTTAAGGTAACCGAAATACCTGAGTTAGATGATGAACTTATTGAAGAAATTAGTGAATTTGACACAGTAGCGGAATATAGAGAAGACTTACTAAAGAAAACCAAAGAAGATTGGGAAAAAGCTTTAGAGATGACTAAAAAGAATGCCGCTTTAAAAGCAGTTTCTGATATTGTTGTTTTAGATATTCCAGAGTCAATGATTGAATTAGAAGTTGAACAGGGCATTAGAGATTTAGATTATAGATTTAGACAGCAAGGTTTTTCTTTAGAAAATTATTTCCAGCTTACTCAAACTACTGAAGCTGATTTAAGAGAGCAATTTAAAGAAAATGCTGAAGAAACAGTTAAAGATAAGATAGTGCTTAATGCATTAGTAGATAAAATTAATCCAGAAGTAAGTGATGCTGATATTGATGAAGAATTAGAACTTGCAGCTAAAGATATGAATGGTGACATTGAAGAGTTAAGAAAAATTTATGCTGAAGAAGAAAATAGAAAAGCCTTAGAAGAGCATATCAAAACTAAAAAAGTATTTGCAGAAATTGCTAGTAAGATGAATTTTGAAATTATAGAACCTACTCCAGAAGACGCTGTTAATGCTGAAAAAGTAATGGATGCAGTGATGGAGGAAGTTGAAGAAGTAGTTGAAGAACAAGAGGAGGACAAAGAATAATGCCTTTAGTACCTTACGTCATAGAACAAACTAATAGGGGCGAGCGTTCTTATGACATATATTCAAGATTATTAAAAGATAGAGTAATATTTTTATCTGACCAAGTAAATGATGTTACATCTAGTTTAATAGTTGCTCAAATGCTATTTTTAGAGGCTGATGACCCAGATAAAGACATTCATTTTTATATTAATAGCCCAGGTGGTTCAATCACTGCTGGAATGGCTATTTATGATACTATGAATTACATTAAGCCAGATGTATCAACAATTTGTGTAGGTATGGCAGCTAGTATGGGAGCATTTTTACTGGCTGCTGGTGAAAAGGGTAAGCGTTTTGCTCTACCTAATTCAGAAGTAATGATTCACCAGCCATTAGGTGGTGCCAGAGGACAGGCTAGTGATATTAAAATTCATGCCGATTGGATTTTAAAAACTAAGGAAAAAATGAACAGACTTTTAAGTGAAATGACAGGAAAACCTTTGGAAATAATAGAACAAGATACCGATAGAGATAACTTTTTGTCAGCAGAGCAAGCTAAAGAATACGGCTTAATTGATAAGGTGATGGCAAAAAGAGTCTAAGGATAAGAGAGAGGCTTTAAATAAATGGATTATAATGAAGAAAACGTAATGATTTGTTCTTTTTGTGGTAAACCTCAAAATAGAGTAAAAAGGCTGATAGCGGGTCCAGATGTCTATATTTGTAATGAATGTATCGATTTGTGTAATGATATGATTTTGAATGATGATACGGAAGTAGAAAATTCAGAGTTTAATGACTTGCCAAAGCCTAGCCAAATAAAGAAACATCTTGATGACTATATTGTGGGGCAAGAGGAAGCTAAAAAATTACTATCTGTGGCTGTTTATAACCACTATAAGCGAATCTTTAGTGAAATCGACATGGAAGATATTGATTTACAAAAGAGTAATGTACTTTTAATTGGACCAACTGGTACTGGTAAAACATACCTGGCACAAAGCTTGTCTAAAATTTTAAATGTACCGTTTGCGATTGCTGATGCCACAAGCTTAACAGAAGCGGGTTATGTTGGCGAAGATATTGAGAATATTCTTTTAAAACTGGTACAAGCGGCTGATTATGATGTTGAATTAGCTGAGCGTGGTATAGTTTACATTGATGAGATTGATAAGATTTCAAGAAAAGGTGAAAACGTATCGATTACACGTGATGTGTCGGGTGAAGGTGTGCAGCAAGCCTTACTAAAAACTTTAGAGGGGGCAATTGTTAATGTGCCACCACAAGGTGGTAGAAAGCACCCACAACAGGAGTTTATTCAAGTAGATACTACTAATATTTTATTCATCTTGGGTGGCGCCTTTGATGGCTTAGACAAGATAATTTCCAAGCGAACTCACGGTGGTGGTATGGGCTTTGGTGCTGATGTTAAGTCTAAGCATGACCATAAACTGGGCGAACTTTTTGCCATGGTAGAAACTGAAGATTTAATTAAATATGGTATTATTCCAGAATTTATTGGTAGGGTGCCAATTATAGCTACTTTAAATGAACTTAATCAAGAAGATTTGGTACATATTTTAAAAACACCAAGAAACGCTTTAACCAAGCAATATAAAAAATTATTTGAAATAGATGGCGTGGAGTTAGACTTTGATGATGCCTCACTAGAAGCTATTGCTAAAAAAGCGATTGATAAAAACACTGGTGCAAGGGGCTTAAGAAGCATTATGGAAAACATTATGTTAGATGTGATGTATGAGGTGCCAGACCTTGATGATATTGAAAAATGTATAGTTACAGAAGAGAGTATTCTGAAGAGTTTAAAACCAACTTTACAAAAACGCCAAGGTGATTCCCCAGCAAAAAAGGCAAATGCTAAAAATAAAGAAGAGAGTGTATCATAGCCTTTTTTATCTCGAGGAACATAATTGTCATCTCGAGCGTAGTCGAGAGATCTCATAAGAAAAGTAACAATAATAAGTAAGGATATGTAATGAGCGAAAAACAAATAATAATTCATGAATTACCAATGATTCCAATTAGGGCGATGGTGGTTTACCCAGGCATGCTAACTCACTTTGATGTTAGTAGAGATAAGTCAATTAAAGCACTTGAAGAAGCTATGAGTAAAGAACAAGTGGTTATGATTGCTACTCAAGTTGATGAAGAAGTTGACCTGCCAACAGATAATGATTTTTATGATATTGGTTGTATTTGCAAAATTAAGCAAATGCTGAAGATGCCTGGTGAAAGAATTAGAGTCTTAATTGAGGGTTTAGAGAGAGCTAGGATAGTTTATTTTACGCAGGATAATCCTTATTTTGTAGTGGGTGTAAATCCAGTTAAGAGTGTTATTAAGCCTGCCAATAAGGTTAAAGTCAAAGCACTAAGAATAGCTACACTGGAAGCTTTTAAAGAGTATATTAAGTATACTAATCACTTGCCTCAGGAAGAAATGAATTCTATTATTTCGATTGAAGAAGACTCCTCTTTTGCTGATGCAATTGCTTCTAACTTAAGTATTAAAACAGAACTTAGACAGGAGTTTTTGGAACTAGCAGATGTCTTAAAGCGTTTTGAGAAGTTACTTGCTGTTTTAGAAGAAGAAATCAAAGTATACAAGCAGTTAAATTTAATAAACCAGAAGTTTGAAGAACGTATTAACCAGAATCAAAAAGAATATCTTTTAAAAGAACGTATCAAGGTTATTAAAGATGAACTTGGTGAAGAAGATGTTGAAGAAAAAGAAGTTGAAGAATTTAGAGAAAAATTAGCTAAGCTTGAATTATCTGATGAAATTCGCAAAAAAATATCTGATGAAATTGACAAATATAGTAGAACTAATTCATCTTCGCCAGAAAGTTATAATACTAGAACCTACTTACAAACATTCTTTGATTTGCCTTGGAATATATATTCAGAAGATACTAAGGATATTGCAGAAACTAGAAGAATTTTAGAAGAAGACCACTATGGCTTAGAAGATGTTAAAGAAAGAATTGTTGAGCATTTGGCAATTAGACAGATGACGGATGATTACAAGGGCTCTATTATTTGTTTAGTGGGGCCACCAGGGGTTGGTAAAACATCAATTGCCAAGTCGATAGCTAGGTCAATGAACCGAAAATTTACCAGAATGTCTTTAGGTGGCGTGAGGGACGAAGCTGAAATTAGAGGACATAGACGTACTTATGTGGCATCTATCCCTGGTAGAATAATTAGTGCTATGAAAGAAGCTGGCACCATGAACCCTGTCTTTTTGTTTGATGAAATTGACAAACTAGCCAGGGATTTTCAAGGCGATCCAGCCAGTGCTTTACTTGAAGTATTTGACAAAAATCAAAATTCAGAATTTGTTGATAGATATTTAGAAGTTCCTTTTGATTTATCAAAGGTTATCTTTATTACCACTGCTAATACTTTGGCGACTGTGCCAATGCCACTACGTGATAGAATGGAAATCATTGAGGTTTCAAGCTATACTAGCTTTGAAAAGTTTGAGATTGCTAAAAAATATCTTGTTAAAAAACAACTCAAAGAACACGGTTTAAAGCCATCGATGATAAAGTTTAGTGACAAGGTAATCAAAAATATTATTAGAAATTACACTAGGGAATCAGGTGTAAGAAAGCTGGAACAAGAAATTGGTAAGGTTTGCCGTAAGGTTGTTTGTGAAATAGTTGAAGAAAAAACTAAGAAGGTTTCTGTTTCAGATAGAAACCTCACCGATTACTTGGGTCAACCAAGAAAGCTTGATGATGTTTTATCTACTAAAGATAGAGTAGGTGTTGTTAATGGTTTAGCGTGGACTCAGGTTGGTGGTGAAACCTTACAAATTGAAACAATTGTTTTAAGTGGTAACGGTAAAATTCAGCTGACAGGTAAGATGGGCGATGTGATGAAAGAATCGGCAAGTGCAGCTATTTCTTATGTTCGTAGTAAGGCTGTGGATTTAGGAATAGACCCATATTTTTACAAAAAAGCTGATGTCCATATTCATATTCCAGAAGGGGCTGTACCAAAAGATGGACCATCTGCTGGTGTAACAATGACAACAGCACTTGCTAGTGCATTAACTGGCATTCCAGTAAAGCGAACTGTTGCTATGACAGGTGAAATTACGCTAACTGGTAGGGTTCTCCAAATTGGTGGACTCAAAGAAAAAGTTTTAGCTGCTCATAGATTAGGTATAAAAACAGTTATTATACCAGATAGTAATGTCAAGGATTTAGAAAAAATTCCTGATGAAATTAAAGCTGAATTAGAATTTAAGCCAGTTAAGCATTTAGATGAGGTTATTGAAATAGCTTTTACTAAGAAGCCAAAGAAATTAAGTAAAAAGCAGTTAAAAGAATTAGAAGCAAAGGGGACTACAAGTGAAAATAAAAAATAGTACTTTTGTTACTAGTGCTACAGCAAAGAAGGGCTATCCTGAAGCGGATAAGCCCGAACTTGCATTTGTAGGTAGGTCAAATGTTGGTAAGTCATCATTACTTAATATGTTATTAGGCAGAAAGGCACTTGCAAAAACAGCGCAGGCGCCTGGCAAAACTAGACTAATCAACTTTTTTGATATTGACAATTTGTTTAGAATAGTGGACTTACCTGGTTATGGTTATGCTAAGGTTTCTAAGGCCATGCAAAAAGATTGGGCAGCTTATATTGAGGAATACTTGAATGAACGGGAATGTTTGTTAGAGGTATTCTTGCTAATTGATGCCCGTAGAACGCCTAATGAACACGATAAGATGATGTACAATTATATCAAACAAAATGGTTTTACAGGCTATATCTTTGTTACAAAAATGGATAAGCTAAAGCAAAATGAAAAAAAGCCAAATTTAGAAAAAATAGTTAAGACGCTAAATGTTGGTACAAAAGACCTTTTAATTCCAGTTTCTAGTACTAAGCGAACAGGTAAGTATGAAGCTTGGGATATGATTAATCACATCTTTGCTATGAATAGATTAGATATTCATATTGAAAGACAAGTTAGTAAATAAAAACATACTCCACATTGTCGCTTATTGTCTGTCAAGCACCGTACCTGTCATTTCGAGCGGAACGTAGTGTAGTCGAGAAATCTCAGCAAAGGAAATATAATATGATAGTAAGTTCTTTAATATATATTCGTAAAGATAATAAAACGCTAATGCTCAGGCGTGACAAACGGGATGCCGAGCTGCACGAATACCGCTATAACGGAGTTGGTGGTAAATTTGAACGT
>PDWI01007245.1_pt1 | contig 13579 bp, 12 predicted proteins | sample 1430891 | NCBI WGS metagenome assembly PDWI01 (sample SAMN01162508, study PRJNA174530) | Oral metagenome, whole genome shotgun sequencing project. | biome: Marine environment; feature: Marine mammal; material: Swab sample of the gingival sulcus; isolation source: swab sample of gingival sulcus...
TCGGGATAAATTGGTTATTCTGTGAATGTTCACATGGGCAGTGGCTCCGGCAGCACTCTTTCGTGCAGTTTCGTTTACCTCGGCGGAATTTTTCCGAGGAATTACAATGGTTTCACATCCCAGAGCTTCGGCGGAACGAATAATGGAACCCAGGTTGTGGGGGTCTGTAACCTGGTCTAAAACCAAAACAATGCCCCCCCGGGCATGTATCTTCAGAAGTTCATTCTCAAGACTATCCCCCTTTATTTGCACCGGGGCGAGAAGCATAACCCCCTGATTGCTCTGGGATGAGCTGTGTTTTCGGAAAAATTCCCGGTCTTTCATGGAAACCTTTATACCCTTTGAACGGGCAAGTTCCACAATCTGTATAATTATCTTACCATGGGCAGAGGAAGAGACAAAGAGTTCACTGCCTGAAACTCCTCCCTTCAATGCCCTAAGATATTCCACTACGGGGTTGCGGCCTGATATTATTTCTTTATTTTCCATCTTGTTCCGGCTTTTGTATCTTCCAGAATGACGCCCATTTCCAACAGGGAATCCCTTATTTCGTCTGACCGCTGAAAATTGCGTTCAGCTCTTGCCTCATTTCGTTCTGCAATGAGTTTCTCAATGAGAGCTTTGTCAACTTCACTTTCAGGTTCTTCAAAGTATATGAACCCGAAGACCGAATCAACTTCTTTTATGGTCTTTTCTATTAAATTGAGGTCTTCTGAGGTGAGTTTCTCTTCGTCTATGAGAGAGTTTATTTTTCCTATAAAATCGAAAAAAACTCCCAGCCCGCCGGAAATATTCAAATCAACATCAACGGTTTCCACAAAATTTTCCATGAAATCCTGAACTATGGAAGCGGCGGAGTTTTCGCACGAAGAGACCTGCGCATCTTTAAGTCTCACCAAAAAGTTATCAATGCGTGAAAGGGCATGGCCGGCCTGTTCAAGACCTTCAAGTGTAAAGTTAAGCTGCTTTCTATAGTGTGCAGTGAGAAGGAGATATCGCACCGCCCTGAGAGAAAACCCCTTCTCCACCAGGTCTGCCAGGGTATAAAAATTCCCCGCCGATTTGGACATTTTACCGCCATCTACCAAGAGGTGCTCAACATGAATCCAATAGCGGGAAAAGGTTTCTCCATAGGCAACTTCGCTCTGGGCAATTTCATTTTCATGGTGGGGGAAAATGAGGTCCACTCCTCCCGTGTGAATATCAATTGTTGAGCCATATATTTTTCGAATCATGGCAGAGCACTCAATGTGCCACCCCGGTCGTCCCTTCCCAAAGGGAGTTTCCCAGGAGGGTTCTCCTTCTCCCGTGGCCTTCCAAAGGGCAAAGTCTCTCAAATCATCTTTATCATATTCATCGGCATCGTAGCGGGCTCCGGATTTAACCTCACGCCTATCCAGACGGGAAAGCTTGCCATAATCTTCATATTTGGAAATACTAAAGTAAAGAGAGCCCCCCTTTTCATAGAGGAGTCCCTTGCTATTGATTTTTTCCAGTATATCAACCATGTCATCAATGGATTCCGTAGCTCGGGGATAGTGCTCCACCCTTTCAATATTTAAGGACTTCAGGTCATTGAAGAAAATTTCCGTATATCTTTCGGTGTACTCACGGAGAGAGATTCCCTCTTTTAAAGAACCGGCAATGGTCTTATCATCAACATCTGTGATATTCATGGACTGGTCGAGTTTATATCCGCGGAAAAGCAGGTATCTTCTGAGAAAATCATTGAACACAAAGGTTCTAAAGTTTCCTATATGTGCATAGCTGTAAACAGTTGGTCCGCAGGAATAGACTTTTACCACGGGGTAGTCTTCAATTTTCTCTTTTTTTTCTCCTCCAGGAATGAACTCTTCGAGAGAGCGTGTCATGGTATTGTATATTCGCAGAGTCACAATCTCCTCCTACCTTCTTGGATACAAAAATAATTCAAGTAAGAAGGAGGAGCTCTGTCAAACAATTTTTAAGGAGAGATTAAATATCACCCTCGCCGGGTACATAGACCACTTCCTCAACTTCCTCATATACGGAAACAACCTCGGGTTTGGCTTCTCCCATTCCAAGAGAGAGGTCAGAAAAATCAAACTTTTCAGCTTCTTCGGGATTGCTGTTGAGGTGGGCAAGGAGGAGATGCAGTTTCTTTATATATTCAATGAGTTCCTTGAGCTTTTTATTCTTCTTTTCAAGAAGGCGTGCCGATTCATCTGCATATTTTTTCATCAAATCGCTCTGTGCCACCAGTTTCTTCTGTAACTCAACTGCGGCATTATAAAACTCCCTGTCAACCTTTTGAAAGTCGATTCTGGCAAGGACCACTCCCTCGTCATCTCTTTCCCGGTCAATTTTCCCCAGAATATCGCTGAGTTCGTGCATTGCCAAGAGGTCTTCCGTTGAGGTCTGAACCCATTTTCTACCGGAAGCATCGGTAAACTCTGTTAAATCGGGAATTTCAGTTTTGACTTTTTTCTTCATTCTTTTTTACTTTCAATATACGATAAAATATGGGATAAATCTAAAATGCTCATTAAAGAGCCCCTTTTATTATCGGCAAATTCTGTGGATTGCATCTAAAAAATATTATTCCCCCACATTTTTAAAATTTTCCATGAAAACACTTCAATGTTAAACTTTTCATTATTTAACAGACAAAGACTAATTTTATTGACACGTTTTAAGAGGACTCCCCAATTATTTATATAAAGAGGCCATAATGAAAATTAGAAATGAAATTCGAGAAATAATAAGCGATGAACTGAAAAACTTTGCCCGGGTGAGCTTTGACATTCCCCTGAAAGACCACACAACCTTTAGAACCGGGGGCAATGCTCCTGTTTTTGTGGAACCCCACTCCGAAAAGGGAATACCTGAAATTTTAGAGCTCTTTCATAAGCTGGGTCTGGGAATTTTTATCATGGGAGGAGGTTCAAACCTGCTCATAAGTGACAAGGGGCTCAGCTGTGCAGTCATCAAAATTGCAGGGAAGACCATAGCCCCCGTTGAAGAAGGAGATTTAATATATTTCAGTGCATTCATTCGAAAACAGGATTTCATTTCTCAGGCGATAAAAATGGGTTATGGAGGAGTAGAGTTCATAGCCGGAGTGCCCGGCACCCTGGGAGGAGGGATTTTCATGAATGCCGGAACATACATGGGCTCATTCAGCGACAGTTTAAAAAAGGTGAGATTTATAAACTCCAACTTACAAGTTCAGGAAATGGAGCTGTCTAAGTCAGATTCATCATATCGAAAGATGAACCTGCCCACCGGTGCAGTCATTCTGGGAGGTTTTTTTCACCTTCCCAAATGTGAAAACGGGGAAGAGTTGAAGAAAAAAGTCATGGAAATAAACAAGGACCGCAGGGAAAAACATCCACTTGAATTTCCCTCGGCAGGTTCGGTATTTAAGAACCCTCCGGGGCACTCTTCCTGGAAACTCATAGAAGATTGCGGACTCCGGGGTTTCAGAATTGGCGGAGCAATGGTTTCAGAAAAACACACGAACTTTATCATAAACACGGGAGAGGCAACCTCCTCCAATATTTACGAATTGATAAAACATATACAAAAGACTGTCATGGAAAAATTTAAAATAACTCTGGAACCGGAAATAAAAATAATGGGTGAATTTTAAATGAACTCGCTTAAGCTCGGAGAAATTGAGTTCTGCGCCCTGGACCTGGAGACCACGGGAATAAACCCTGCCTATAGCAGAATTGTGGAAATTGGCGCCATAAGGTTTAATCTTAAAGGAGAAATAAGCCGCTTTCAAACACTGGTAAATCCGGGAATACATATACCGGAGAAGGTCAGGGCCATACATGGAATTAGTGACTCCATGGTAATTGGAGCCCCTGAAATAGAAGAGGTTCTTCCCCACTTTAAAAATTTTATAGGAGATTCAATGCCGGTAATTCAGAACCCTCTTTTTGACCTTTCCTTTCTTGAAATAGCATTTAAAAAAAATAATCTTGACCGTGAATGCCTTAGAGCACTGGACACGGTAAAGATGTCCCAAAAACACTTCAAAGACCTTCCCAACCATAAACTCAGTACTCTTGCAAAAATTTTAGGCCTCAAAGTGCGAAGTCACCGGGCTCTGGATGATGCCATTGCCTGCATGCATGTATTTTTGAAAATATTGCACGATAAAAATTTCACTGCCCAAAGCGATATGAACGATTTCCTGAAATATCACGGTGAGCCCATAAGAGCAAAGATTCTCGCCAATGGAAAAAAGGGAAATGCCTTTATTCCGGAAAGAGCAATGGGCAAGAAAATAGAAATTAAGTACATTGACTCCGGGGGAAATGCAACTAGACGGCAGATAATACCCAAGGAATTAATCAGATATGGAAAAAAGCAGTACATTCTCGCCCACTGCATGCTCAGAGACGAGGAGCGATGCTTCATGACTGAAAGAATCGCTGAAATCAAAATATAACTATTCTAAAATAACTCAGTTTTCTGCACTATGCACAAAAAAGTTTCTTCACAGTCTCCACGAGAACGATGATTCTTTCATCTTTTAGTCTATAGAACATAAAATTAGCATCTTTTCTGCGAAGAATAATATCAGCCTTTCGCAAAACAGTGAGATGCTGTGAAATATTGGAAATTGTGGAGCCAAGCTCCCGTTCAATCTCTCCCACATTTCTCTCTCCATCAAGTAAAAAACAGAGAATTTTCAATCTTATGGGATGAGCAATGGACTTAAAAATTTCAGTCGCCATGTCTATTTGACATTCTGACATCAAAATTGAGCTTTCTTTTTCTGTGGACCTATTCATGGTTCCTTCCTCAACAGTGTTTAAACAAGTTACCCATGGTACTGAATAACCGGATTAAAACAGGTTTTAAAGTATTTGGTAAACTAATGATTTATTCAAGGACCACGATGTCAACTTTTTTTCAAAAAAACGAAAAAAAATACTAAAAAAGAGTAAAAAAATCAAGCACTAATCACAGCATCAGCCTCATAGGAACTTCCGCAAAAATGATCATAGACATCTATCATTTTGAGAATATCGGCCGATCTTTTGGAGAGCAGCATTTCAAATACTGTGTCATTCTTTTCTATGGAGCTCTTGGCATGAAGGAGAAAGCCCACAAAGGAAAGATGGAAAAAATGGGTCTCGGTGAGATCAAAAACCACTCTTTCATATTCCGGATTCATGTTGAATGAATTAAAATACCCGGGAACACTCTCGAAGCCTATATTGTCAGGGAATTTGCAGACTTTAACTCCGGTGTGAGATCCCATATTCTTCATTTTTTCATCCTTGAAAAGTTATTTTAGCTCCTGTCTAATATATCGACATCTGTGGCTTTTTATTGAGTATTTTTTTTAAATAAAGGAAAAAACCAATGTGGTGCCAGGCACGAAACAAATAGATCAAATAAAATCTTCTTGACTCTTAAACCTGTTGTGCCTGGCACCCTATTCTTACTCCGGCACCCCCTGCGGGGGATTATGTTGAGCGAAAAGGTGCCAGAGATACCGGAATATGGTACAAGGTGCCAGGTGCATTTAGTTAATTATGAATTTGGAATGAATGGGAATTAGGAATTGTCTGTATGAATGTATGAACCGGAGAGGTAGGTTACATTTCAGACCGGAAACATGAGTTACCAACCGGGTGCCAGGTACTTCAAAAATTAGAGCTAAAAAACATGCTCAGCTCCAAAAACCATGGTGCCTGGCACCATATTGCTACTCTCTGGCAACTACTTTGGAGGATTATGTCTCATTGAGTGTTAAGGTGCCAGAGTACTTCACAGACACATTTATAACAGAAAGAATTCCCCTTTTTCCCCTCCTAATTTAAAAAAACCTTGAAAGAAAAAAAACAATGGGGTTATTTGACTTTAATTTAAAAATGTGAATCGGGATTGTTTAAAAAACCTTTGGCTATTATGAAAATCAAGATGATCAATCACCGATTGAGTACTGTATAAAAGGGAAGTCAAATGACCCCGACAGAAATAGATCAAATTCAGAAACTTTTCATAATGCCCAATTCTGCCGATAAATTCCATGAATTTGGAAATGAATTGTTAGACATGCTGCACAGTTTTTTCACTGAAAAGGGGGGCATACACAGTTCAATTCAGCTAACTGAGTTAGAAAAAATCTTTTCCAATACGGAAATTCCCTCGGAGCCCCAGAGGCTTTCAGATGTTTTGCATGAAATAAAAACAAAGGTAATTGCACACTCGGTAAAGGTGGGGAACCCCTACTATATTGGACACATGACCAGTGCCATTCCCTACTTCATGATTCTCCTTGAAATGATAATTGCTGCCCTGAACCAAAATCAGGTTAAAATCGAAACGGCAAAGTCATCAACATTTTTGGAAAGGGAATTCATTGCCTGGATGCACAGGCTTATTTATAGATTCCCCGATAAATTTTATAAGAAGAATATTCAAAATAGAAACATAGCCCTTGGGAACATGGTTGTTGACGGAACAATGGCAAACTTCACGGCTCTGCTCATGGCAAGAAACAAGGCTTTCCCTGCAACGAAAAACTTTCGGGGAATCCGCGAGGAGGGCGTATATGCCTCCCTGGCATACCATGGGTATAAAAGAGGGGTGGTATTTGTCTCACAGAGAGGACACTATTCCCTGGAGAAGGTGGGGAGAATCATGGGAATTGGGAGCAAAAACATAGTTAAAATTCCCATAGACTCCAACAATGCCATGGACACTGAAATTTTGGAACAACGATGCGAGGAAATAGAAAGAAGCAACAGCCTTGGAGGGCTAAAGACAAAGATTATCGCCATTGTGGGTATAGCCGGAACAACGGAAACAGGCAATGTGGACAATCTCCCGGAAATAGGACGTATTGCAAAGAAATACAAAACTCATTTTCATGTAGATGCGGCATGGGGAGGAGCTGTTCTCCTTGCAGAAGAACACAGACATTTTTTTAAGGGCATAGAAATGGCAGACTCGGTCACAATAGATGCCCATAAACTCCTCTATGCCCCACCCTCGCTGGGCATGGTCTATTTCAAAGACGGTGAAGATGCCCGACACCTCATGCATACTTCCAATTACATAATACGAAAGGACTCCATAGACATGGGGAGATTCACAATTGAGGGCTCAAGGCCCTTTGCATCTTTAAAGGCATGGGCAACGATTAAAATCATTGGAAGAGAGGGGTTTCATCATATATTCGACCATGCCTTTGAGCTCACTAATACCTTAAAAAATATTTTGGAAGACCATGAAAACTTTGAGCTAATGAATAATCCCCAGCTATTCATTTTAACCTACAGGTTCATCCCCAAAGAAATCTATGGAAAGCTTTCATGTCTAAGGGAAAAAATAGAAAATCCTCCCCTGGGAGAAATAAATGCTTCGGCAGAGATGAAGAAACTCTCCAAGATAAATGAGCTTCTAAATGACCTCAACATTGAACTTCACAAGGCAATAAGGGAGGAGGATGAGAGTTTTGTCTCCAGAACAATGTTTGATATACCCAAGTATTTCTATCAGGACTGCGTAATTCTCAGAGCCATTACCATCAATCCCCTAACCTCTCAGGCAATATTAAAAGAAATAATCGACCATCAGAACGCTTTGGGTAAAAAACTCTTCAATGAAAATTTTAAAAGAAAGTTTCAAAAATTAAAAATTAACTGTTGACAGTCTTTCAATATTGAATATCCTTTGGTATAAGAGGTTTATAAACATGAAAACAGTGCAAGAACAACTTCTACTCGGTCTCCTCTTGCTTAGCCTGCTAAAAGCCGGTGTGTTTTCGTGATGCCTTTTTTTATTGAAGATTGAAACAAAGCCGTCACGAAAAAGTGGCGGCTTTTTTATTATCATTTTGCATGTGGATTGCCACAGGGAGGTGCAGGGATGATTTTCCCGTTTATTCTCACGATTATCTAAGATGCCTGTGTTGGTATTAAGGAATTTTAAATGTATAAAGCAGTGGGGCAATGGACAATGTGTTAATTTTTTGCAGTCAAGTTCAGCTCCATGGGTTTAGCATTTTAAAAGCTGTATATGCCGTGGTTTGACCGCATAAGGGATCGAGCCGATATGCCATGGGCATACAAGGTGAGAGCCCGACGGTTTGGGGAGCTCTGCTACACAAACCGATATGCCCAAAAAAAATGGAAAACAATAAGTAAATTTATAGTTAAGATAAATGCAAAAACAAAGAACAGAAAGAAGAGAAGAAAGAGGAAAAAGAAATGGATAAGAATAAAATTTTTATTTTTGACACAACGCTCAGGGATGGAGAGCAGGCTCCGGGCTTTTCCATGAACATGGATGAGAAACTCATCTTTGCAGAGCAACTTGAGAAGCTGGGAGTGGATATTATTGAAGCAGGGTTTCCCGTAATCTCTGACGGAGACTTTGAGGCCACAAGTCTCATTTCTCAAAAAATAAAAAATGCCCAGGTCGCCGGTTTAGCAAGGGCTAACCCCGGGGATATTGAAGCAGCGGCCAGAGCCATTGAGAAGGCAGTTAAGCCCAGAATTCACACCTTTATTTCGAGCTCGGATATACACATTGAACATCAGTTGAATAAGACTCGGGACGAGGTTTTGGAACAGGCGGTCCGGGCAGTTAAAGATGCCAAAAGTTTCACCGACAATGTGGAGTTCTCGCCCATGGATGCCACAAGAAGTGACCGCACATATCTCTGTGAAATGCTTGAAGCGGTTATTGAAGCCGGAGCCACAACTTTGAATATTCCCGACACAGTGGGATATGCCATTCCCAGGGAATTCTATGACTTAATAAAACTCATTAAAAATAAGGTAAAGGGAATAGACAAGACCATAATTTCGGTACACTGTCACAATGATTTGGGAGTGGCAGTTGCCAACTCTCTTGCTGCAATTGAGGCAGGAGCACGACAGGTTGAATGCTCGGTAAATGGAATTGGTGAACGGGCAGGAAACACTGCCATGGAAGAATTGGTCATGGCCATAAAAACGAGAAGTGATATCATAGACCAATATACGGACATTGATACAAGGCAAATTATACCCACAAGCAAGCTGTTAATGAACATCACCGGTGTAGCGGTTCAGCCCAATAAGGCCATTGTGGGTGACAACGCATTTGCCCATGAATCGGGCATCCATCAGGACGGCATGCTGAAAAATGCCACGACCTATGAAATAATGAGACCCGAAGATGTGGGCATACAGAAATCCAAGTTGGTTCTGGGTAAGCACTCGGGACGGCACGCAATTCTTTCCCGTTTAGCGGAGCTGGGGCACTCCATTGATGAAAGTAAGGTGGAGGATTTCTTTGAAAGATTTAAGACAATTGCCGACAGGAAGAAGGAAATATTCGATGAAGACCTTCTGGCAATAACGGGCGAGGTGCTCCACAAGAAGGAGCAGAACTGGAGATACTCCATTGAGAATGTTCAAATTTCAACGGGTATGTTTTCACCTCCCATGTCAATGGTTACACTGAAGGACCATGACAACGACGATGCCGAAGTCTTTGAAGTTGCCCACGGGAATGGAGGAGTTGATGCAGGAATCAATGCCGTTAAAAAGATTACAGGTACCAGCGCCCGACTAAAGGCCTTCAATCTCGTTGCCATAACCGGGGGCTCCGATGCGCTCTGCGAAGTTTCTTCAATAGTTGAGGAGGAGTTTGAAGGAAAAACTCTTAAGGTTTTTGGAAATGGAATGAGCATTGACATCTCCGTGGCCGGGGTCCACTCTTTTGTTGATGCCCTGAACAAAATAGATTATATGAAAAAATCCGGCGGGGTGAAAACAAAACCGGAAGAACAGGGGATATGACTCTTTCCTCTTTTATCACCGCGATTTGATTCAGATTATTAAACTTTGTTTCCAATCTCTGAATTACCTTTCAGGGGTTGGAAACAATGAATTGAATTTTAGATTGAATTTCAGGCGGTGAAATATTTTTCAAACTCCTCTCGTTTGGAGGTTATGAATCTTATATACTGTCCACGCACTCCCCTGGCATAGGGTATCTCTATTACAACAACCGTCCGCTGTTCTTTCCCGGGTTCATATTCAAAACGAATGTGGCTCTTGTCAAGGTGGGCGGTGTAGTAGTTTTTTCCGGTCACCGCTCCTTCACTATTTGAAGAGTATTTTATGACATGCTTTACGCTCCAGCCCCGGGAAAGAAGTTTCTTTTGGGCGATGATAATTCTCAGGGAGGTAACTCTCACTTTGCAGTTAATAAAAACAGCTCCTTTTACCACTCCCCCATGTTCCACCTTGGAAACATTTTCTTCAAAGAGGAGGTTTTCTCCCTGAAGAGCGGAAATCTCCTCCAAATCTGAACCTTTAAAAATAAAGGAAAAAATACCCACAGTGGCAAGAAAAACCACCACAGCGGCCAAGGCGAAGTTAAGAGAAAATTCCATTGTTAATCCTTTACTTTAATTTATAATCTCTATGACGGCATGCTATTTCGAGAGTGCCTAGAATCAACTATTTTTCAATTCGCAAAAAGCTTTAACCTGCAATGAATATGGGGCATTTGGAGATGATGGTCGGGATTTTTACGGGAGACCGTTTTGAAGTAAATTCTCAAGTTCGCCTTCACTGTAGCTGGTGCCCCAGGCATTATTAAAGGCTTCGGTAATAATCTCTCCGCCTGTTTTGTTAATCTGACCTGAGAGACCCCAAAAAACTATGCGGTCATCGAAGAAGTCAAGAAATCTCTCGGCCGCCCATTCCATTTCATGGCCCTGCTCTTTGAACTCCTTAACATAGCTGATAAACCTTTCCATTGGCTCGGCGTCATAGGATACGATGAAGCTTTGCCCCTGAGAGGCCAATCTTTTATACATGAAAATATGTGCCATGGGGTAGTAGGCAGGGATGGCGTATTTCACCTGGGGATTTCCATAGTCAATAATTGCGAAAAGGTCAGAATGGGAAAGTTCAGCTGTTTCGTAATCAATGGGTGTGTCATGATAGAACCAAATTGGGGAGATTTTATTTCTGTTGGCATTATAAAAATCCTTTGACTGTTCCAGTGGTACCAAGGTGTCCCAGGAGTCGTGCAATATCATAAAATCCGTACTCAGTTTATTGCCCAAGCGGGAATGTTGAAAGCCGGTAAAATCAGCCCTGGGGTCACGGGATGTTCCACCGGTATGAGCCTCTATGCGGTCCAGGTTTCCCCTGAAAAAAGCTTTGTATTCGTCAATCTTATCTTGAGAGCTTATGTAATCCTGGGGGTATGCGATATGCTCATACCATTTTTTAAAATCAGTAACGGGGAAATAGGCCACTCCAACCAGGGGTTTTGACCCTTGGGGAGCATAGCATGCCCCGTAAATAGCCTCAAAACCTCCCCATGAAAAGCCCATTATGGCTAACCTGGAATTATCTGCAAGGTCCTCCCCTTCAAGATACTTGAGCCCTGCAATCATGTCGTTCACCTCATTTACAATGCTCCCCCCCTGATAAAACCGACCATATACAAAGAGTACCCCAAAGCCATTTAAAAGATAGGGAAAGGCAGCTTCGACCTGGTCATCAGGTTCAAGTGGGGGAGTACCGCTTGTGTTGGCATACTCTTGGTCTGAAGGGTCCCCTGTCCAGGTAATGATAGCATAGGGCATGGTGTGCATTACACATGGCGATTTTTTTTGGGAAGGAGGTTCAAAAAACTGTGCATAGGCAGGAACATTTTTCCCACAGCGAAGTTTCAGAAGACGATAGGCATAGTCTGTCCCCTCATGAGTCACGGAAGAAGTTCCCAGAACCTCAACTTTCAAGGCATCATTGGTGCAAAATGATTCCCGCTCTTCTCCTCCATGAGAACACCCTATTAACAAAATGAGAAGAGAAACACAAATAACCCTCTTTAGCATGGCGAACCTCCACTGCTACATTAAAATATACATAAATATACCGGATATGTCAATCATATAAATTTGAATTTCCCTTGGGAAGCATGCTTCTTGCCATTTCTTGCCTGCTAAAACAGACAGGCAAGGACATAATGCCAATTTGTTCAATAAATTAGAAATATTATAATTTTTGTTTTACAAAGAATCGTATTTTTTGTATATTAGTAATGATATGATAAACACATGGAGGACAGTATGGGTTACTGGAATGAAGTAAGAGATATGGTCGTAAAGGGCATGAACATTGCCGTAGATGGTATAAAGGAAGGCGCCGAAGTAGCAGCAGAAAAGGGTAAGGAAGGCGTTACCTATGTTCAGATCAAAAAAGATCTATATGTTGAACATAGAAAGTTGCTGGCTCTGCTTTCCGATCTTGGGGACAAGACCAATGACCTTTATCAAGAGAAAAAGGACATTTATAAAGATGAATACATCAAGGACCTAATGGAAAAGGTTGTTGCTGCTGAAGCAAAATGCAAAAGTCTTAAGGAAGAGTTGGAAAAAGTGGGTCAGCGCGAAGCCCCGGAAGTTAAAGAGGGCGAAATTGTAGAAGAAGAGAAGGAAAAAGAGTAATTCCTTAGATCTTTTACATTTGGCAATGAATACAAAAGGAGAGATTCTGTTCAAGATCTCTCCTTTTTAAGGTCTACTCCTATATTTTATCAGGTTTCCAAGATGCATGATTGGGAAATCTCAATTCCGGAAAGTTGAAAAGTTCTGTCTCTGGCACCTTGCTGTGTGCTGTGTCTCTGGCACCCTATTCAGGGATTATGCCTCATTCATTGAGAAAGTGCCAGAGACACTTAAAATCTCAGTAATTTATGATTGAAAAGTGCCAGAGACGCATTCAGAGCAGAAAATACACCACAACAGGCTGCATTATGTCTAAATGTATCGTTAATTGTTGAAATTTAACACATGTAGACAAAGTTTAGATTTCGCCCCGGGTCTCCCATGCGATGAGAGAAGAACCTATGGCTATTTTCCATATTACAAATTTGGAAATTAAATATATTTTTTGCTCTGACACCCTTATTTATAGCTGATCTTTCAATATTAGACCAAAGATCCAGAAAGATTTTCCCTTCTCTCTCCAATCTATCTAAAGGAAAGTACTGTGCCACATCTTCGCCCACCTCATAGCTATCGGGACCGATGGAGGGAAGGATAAACATCTTCATTTCAGAGGGCTGAGAGGAGAATTTAGCAGCCATGAGATCAATACATTTCCCTGTAATGTTCTTTAATGTGCCACGCCAGCCTGAATGTACTGCTCCAAGGACCCTATTTTTCTCATCAATTAGGACCACAGGCACACAGTCTGCTGTTCTGATAACAAGAGCCACTTTTTCCAATGAGGTTATTAGCCCATCGGCCTCTCCAATGGCTACGGACTCTTCAAGGAGGAGTTCTTCTACAAAAAGTATATTATCTCCATGAACCTGGTTGAGCATTAATATTCGGTTGCCTGGAAGTCCTGTGGCTTTTTTCAAAATATTCAGGTCTCGTTTTCGGTCGCCCTCCCCTTCAGTATTTCCAAAAAGCTTTGAGCTATCTCTGGCACAGATTCCCATGTGAAAACCCTCCGGGACATGGGGCATTTCAAGTTCTCCCCCGGGATGGAGGGGAAAGATGGTTTTATTCAAAGTGACCTCTCTTATTCATCATAAATCAAACGAA
>PDWI01016579.1_pt1 | contig 13576 bp, 15 predicted proteins | sample 1430891 | NCBI WGS metagenome assembly PDWI01 (sample SAMN01162508, study PRJNA174530) | Oral metagenome, whole genome shotgun sequencing project. | biome: Marine environment; feature: Marine mammal; material: Swab sample of the gingival sulcus; isolation source: swab sample of gingival sulcus...
AAAAAATGCCGTTTTTGCATCGAATGATAAATAAGGGCGAATCGCAAGGATAAAAATAAGGCTTAAAAATCTGAAAAATAAGATATTATGAAAAAACAGGTCCGGACCCTTCGAAAAATTAAAAACGATCGAGACTTCATGTGATTTCCCTTGCAGAACCCCGCCTTTGTACGGACCCTTCGATAAATTAAAAACGACTATTCCTCTGCGAGGAAAATTATTGAATGGGGAATTCTTTGAATTTCCGTCTAAAAAAATCTTGAAATTCGGCTTAAATAGGATGCAATATTTGCCGGAACCGGTATTTTTTTCAACACTATTAACAAGGTCTGTCCGCATAGTGTAACAATCAGTTAGTGTCTTTGTTAAAATCTTTGTTAATATCTTTGCGCATATATTTGCAAAAAAGCAAAAAAGTTTCTATATCTTTGCTTGATGAGAATTTTCATTGATACAGAATTTACCGATTTACGACAATCTGCCCGGCTTATATCTCTATCCCTGGTTTCGGAATGCGGTAAATCATTTTATGCGGTGTTTAATGATTTTGATATCCAACAATGCTCCCCTTTTGTAAAAGAAACTATTATTCCCGACATTCAAAATATCCAGCAAAACAAGGCACTTGAAGCCTTTAAAATAAAAGATAATACCCTTAACATTGTATCGGCTCTTAAAACTTGGCTCAATCAATTTGATGCAATACAAATGTGGGCAGATGTGCCACATTATGATTGGGTCTTGTTTTGCGAATTATTCGGCGGTGCTTTACACATTCCCGAACACATTCATTATATGTGTATGGATTTATCTACCTTACTCTTAGCCAAAAACTGCGACCACAAGAAAAAACGCATCGATTTAATCGATAAACAAGATATTCCCGAAGACTACGTGATGCATAACGCATTAAGTGATGCACAAGTTGGAATGTGTATTTTGAAAAAATTATTAAACAAAAAAACATGAGTTATTTCAGTAAACATACCTTTATGTTCCCTTTTCGCTGGGCATACATCAAACATAAAAAAAGGAACTATTATAATGACACAACCGACTTAAAGGATTTTCACCGCTTGTTTGAGGCTGCGGATAACGGGTTTAGCCTGAAAAAATTCAAAATGGATAATCATGCCGACAAGTATAACGAATACGTTTATTTTCATCCCTTTGCCAGAAAGGCACTGTATTATACTGATGACAATACATTAATGCGTTATTATGAAATAGATATGCCCCAAGGCTACTATCATATAGAATATTTGAAAGAGAATAAAGCAACGAATAATTTTGATGCCCATGTATTAGAACTTAAATTGGACAGTGTTTGTATGCACGTGTATGAGACCGGTGTGGGGGTTGTGGCTTTTAATCTGACAAACTGCAAATATGACCGTAAAGAAGATATTTTGTTGATTAATGAATTTGGCAGGCGTTTGTATCCTCAATTTATGGAAGACGAAGATCGTTTAATGGCAAAAAAAGTTTTTTTGCCCAATCGTATTTGGGGCAAAATCGGTAATTATCAGTTTGATGAAGATTTTTCTGCCTATCAATTGCCAATACGCACCGACAATGTTTTTTTTCCGCCGGATCATATTAAAAAAGTCTTTGGATATAAAGGAAAAGAGCAAATGGGCGACCAAGGGCAAAAGTTTATTTTCACAAAACAAGACGAGCAAAAAGATACAATCCGAATCAGGCAAATAACCGATGACAGAATGTTCTTTTTGTCTTGGTACGGCAATAATGAAATTGCCCAATCTTTGAGCAAACGAATATTGATAGACAAAGAAAAAGAAGTAATAAAACAGAAAAAGCAGCATGGCGAGAAGATTTGCAACAAAGAGCATTTCATTGCCTCTTTAAGCAAAGATATTTACGAATACGAAATTGATGATTTTTGGTATGCTTTTGCATTTGGCGATAAAGGGGGACCTTCCGTTGAAAATATAGAGATGCAGCATGAACATACTCGGCGTTTCACTTATACTCGGTGGTTAAATTATGGAAGTTTGTTTGGGCTTACCCGCGATTCTTTTGTAAGTATTTCTTCGGACAGAAAAACATTAAAAGACGTGAATGCCCCTCTCTTAGACGAGCACATGCAAACCATGTATTACCAAATGGCAATTTTATGTTTGGTGCAAAGAGCTTCTATTTTAAGATTTAGTTGGGAAATTTCGCAAATTACCAACGACATTTTTGCCGACGGCATAAAGCCGGAAAAAGCCATTCGAGAATTGTACGAAAATTATATCCGCTTTATCAATCAAATTTATTTTAGAGAAGTAAGTTCACAAATTCAAGCCATTGAAATTTATGACATGTTTCAAAAAGCCATGAATTTAGAAAAAGAAGTTAAAGATTTAGACAGCGAAATGCAGGAACTGTTTAATTATTTGAGTGTGAAAGAACAGACCGGCTTAGCAAGAGTTGCCGATTTATTTTTACCTGTTACTTTGCTTGCGGGAGTTCTGGGGGTCAACAGTATCAGCGACGAATGGTTTAAAGAATCCTTGCTCTCGGAAATAATTAATTGGGTATTAATTGCTTGGGTTTTATATGTCTTCGGTAAACAAATTTATAACAAACTAAAAAAATAAAAAAATGGAACAGATAACATGGTTGACTGTATGTATTGTTTTTATCATTTGCCTTACTGTTTTTTTAACAGTTCTTATTTGGAAACGCTTTGATTGGTATAAATTAAAAACAGAACTGAAACACAAAGAAATTTTGGAAGACAAGCGTCTTGATGCGAAGAAAAGTTTAAAACAGTCAGAAGAATTAAAAAAAGAAATTACAGAAACTTTGAAAAAGGAAATTGTTGAGGAATTAAAGAAAGAAGTCAGTGAGTTAGTTAATAAGCAATTGACAAAAACTCTTGAAGAGAAAATAAAAACCCTTGAAGATAAATTGGATTTAATCAAGTTTAAATCGGAAAAAAATTAACATTATGTATATCAAAGAATTTACACTTAAACAGCACACGCCTATTATTCATTTTCAAGCTAATGATACAGGTGCAACCCTACGAGCCAGCGAAGTAAAACCTAAGTTGGATAGGTTTATCTACAATAAATGGTTAGAACAAGAAAATGGAAATGAAGAAAAAACTTTAAAAAAGTATGGTTGTTTTACTGTTGGAAGAACTAAAGAAAAATGGAAAAAAGAGTGGGCGAAGTATGACAGTCTAGATAAGAATAAACGGAAAGAATATCTCAAAAAATTCCGTTGGGCATTGAATTATAAAATGAAGGTTAAATCTAAAGGAAAACCTGAAATATCCTTACCTTTAAGCAGTTATTACAACACAAATATTCAGAATCAAATAATACAGAGTAAAGATAATTTACATAATATTTCCAAAGTTTATATAAGTACTCCTTATTTTGGAAATGAAGAATTCATTAATACAACAGGAAAAAGGGCAGATAAGAGGTTTGATGAAACAAAAAGTGAATTGGGAAAAGTTAAGGTAGGTATTAAGTATAATGAAAATATTAAAATAAACCTATTAGGTTGTTCAGAAGATTTATTAAATTATTTGGAAAACTACATTGTAGCGTTTTTTTTGTTAAATAATTTTGGAACAAGACAAACAAAAGGCTTTGGGTCCTTTACAGTGTACTCTATTAATGGTATTAAAGTAACTGAAGATGTTAATGATATATTAAGACAAAATAATGTCAAATATTATTTAACTGATAAAAATGTATTTCCACGAATACAAAGAACTCATCAATTACTTAAATCAGGTATAAATATAAATTTTGGAAATAGACAAGAATATGAGAAATCAGAATTGTTTTACTTTTTTGCAAACAAAAATATTCGCTGGGATAAACGTTTTATAAAAATGAATATTAATCAGAATAAAATCAATGGCAAAGAACTTTACTATGAGAACAAACCAACAGATTTTTATTTAACAAAAGAAAGCATAGAAACAATCAATACATTTACTGATGATAAGCGAAACAAAGCGTCATACAAATTTATAAGGGCATTATTGGGTTTAGCAGAACAGTATGAATTTTTAATAAATTTTAAAGGGCGAATTGATAAAAAGGATAAGTATATAGTAAGTGTTAAACATGTAGTAGATAATGAGAAACCTGACAAGATAGAGCGTTTTTCTTCGCCAATTCTATACAAAGTTATTAACAATAATATTTACATAATTCCTCAAAAAATTCCAGATTATTTATTTACAGCAAAATTTCAATTTAATATTAAGTTGAAAAGTAATGATACCGTTAAAAGCACTAAAAGTATTCCTGTTCCTTCTCAGTTTGAATTGGATAATTTTTTAGATTATGCTTTTGAGAACCCAATCTTCAAAACACAAAAAATAGAATAATCATATGAAATATACCGCAATCACCATAGGTCCAATATTTAGGACTTTACAAAAAGCAAGAAGTACCAAAGCCATTTGGTCGGCAAGTTATTTGTTTTCGCATCTAATGAAGCAAATTTACATAGAGGTAATAAAAGAGATAAAAAAGGAAGATATTCTATTACCTTTTGTTTCAAATAAAATGCTAAAAGATAATTTTAAGATAAAAGCAGGTTTGTTTCCTGACCGTATCATATTTGAAGGAGAATTGCAAAATTTTGATGGGTTAAAAAAGACCGTTATTGAAAGATTATCAAAACTCATAGCAAAAGACCTTAAAGAAAACGAAAGTGAAGTATTGGAATACCTCCAAAAATATTTATTGATAAAATCCATTAGCAAAGAATTTGAGGATGATGATAAAAAGGATAATGTCGTAAAAATAATGGACGATTACTTGAACGTTCAAGAATTGCAGCAACAAACTTATAACCAAGAAAGCAAAAAAGACTACCTTAAACTGTTTTTAGAACTAAAAAGTAGTGGCTATAATACATTTATTAAACAAGAGTTTGGTACCCAACCTTTTCAAAGCATCAACCAAATAGCTACTGCTTTATTAAATCATTCTATAAAAGATGATAGCGAAAAAGGACAAGAAGCGTTCTATAAAAAAGTTAAAAAGGAATGTGAAAATTATAAACCTATTCACAAATACATAGCCATAGTACAAGCTGACGGCGACAATATTGGGCATTTAATTAAAACATTAAGCGAAACCTCCGGTAATTTCAAAAATGATATTCAAGCATTTTCTGAAAAATTGTATGATTTTTCTCTTGGTGCTTTAAAAATCATTAATGAATGGAAAGGTACACCGATATATGCCGGAGGAGACGATTTGTTGTTTTTCGCTCCCGTTGCAGATGTGGAAGACCAAAAAGTAACACAAACCATTTTAAATGTTTGTAAAGAAATTTCAGATAAGTTTAATGAAATAATTATAAAACAATATAAAGAAGAATATAAGAAAAAACATAAAAAAGATTTAACATTAAAGAAAAAGCCAAGTATGTCTTTTGGTATCAATATTTCGTATTACAAATTCCCATTAGACCAATCTCTAAGTTTCGCTTATAATGAATTAAAAAATGCAAAAAACGGCGGACGAAACGCCATTGCCTTGAATGTAATCAAGCACAGCGGACAGCAATTTGGAACTGTTTTTAAGCAAGATGCTGAAACTTTTTTAAATATTGAAGGCTTTTTAAAAGACAAAGAAAATGGTGATTTTATCGCTAATTTTATGTATAAGTTAGATTCGTTGAAAACTGTTATTCAAGGTATTGGAATGATAGATAATGAAAAAAACAGAAACAATCGTTTCAAGTCGTTTTTAATGAACTATTTTGATGAAGAAGTTCATAGAAAAAAAGGGACTAACGAGACAGAAATGAGCGAATTTTTAAAAGTTATTGAAAAACTATTGCAATCTATTTACAAAGAAAGTCCTTTATATGATTGCACGCAAGACCAACAACAAAAGCAAAATGATAAAAACATAGCAAAATTATACAGTGTATTGCGTTATTCTCATTTTATCCACGCTAAAAAAGAACAAGAATGAAAAAATATTTAATAAAATTAAGACCCTTAGATAAATTCTTTTTTGGTACAGGAAAAGAATTTGGAATCGATAATCAGAACTATTTTATAGAATCGGCTTACTTTCCTCAACAAACCAGTGTCTTGGGAATGTTACGCTACGAATTGCTAAAAAATGCAGATAAAGAAACATTCAACGACAATAAAATACAGTCTTCTGAAAAGGCAACCGAACTAATAGGTGAAAGCAGTTTTATTGCCAATGGAGAAAATGATTTTGGGAAAATTCACGCTATTTCGCCTGTGTTTTTGATGAAAGGCAAAGATTGGTTATTTCCTCAAAGCAAAGAGTATCAAAAGCAGGAAGATGTAAAAACAGAAGATTGTCAAAAGCAAAATAAAGACAAGGCTCAATTTGATTTTTTAGAGTTTTCATTTGAAAAAGATTTGCCTAATTTAAATGGTTATGAACCCAAAAAAGGCATTGCGAACCTCTGGACTGATAAAAATAAAACGCTCTTTACCTATGATGAAATATTTATTCCGCAAAGACAAACAGGCATTCGCAAACAAGGTAAAAACGACAAGGAACAAGACCAAAACCAAAACAAAGCCTTTTATGTACAAACTTTTTACAAAATGGCAAAGGATTTTTATTTTGCTTTTTATGCTCAATTAGATGATGTCATAAAATTGGACAAAAGAAGTACCGTTATTTTAGGAGGTGAGCGCCAACTCTTTGAAATGCAAGTCGAAGAGGCTAAAAACAATGAAACATCTTTTGAATATCCGGCTTCATCGGTAAAAAAAGCCGTACTTTTATCCGATGCTTATATTTCAGAGGATTTAGAGGATATTTGCGATTTTGCCATTACCGACATTGTAAATTTTAGATGTTTAAAAGCTACTGTTGATACAAAAAAATATTATGCTATTCGTCAAAAAGATGAAAAAAAGGAAAAATACAACAAAAGTAATTTGCATAAATCAGCAGAATTACAACTTTACAGCAAAGGCTCTGTTTTTTATTTTAAAAATGACCAAAAACAAGAGGCTTTTACAACAGCAATAGATAATCAATCATTCAAAAAAATAGGATACAATCATTACAAATTAACCGATAAAAAATAAGAATTATGACAAATACAATCACACAAGCTTATTTAATAGAATGCCTAACCAATATGCACGCCGGAATAGGCGGAACAAATTACGATATTGTAGATAATGCTGTACAAAAAGATGTTACTACAGGATTTCCCACCATTTTTTCTTCCAGTTTAAAAGGTGCTTTAAGAGAATATTGTAAATACAATGGTTTAGATAAAGCATCTTTAAAATACATTTTTGGCTCTGATGATAAAGACGATACCTCAGATGCCGGAAACTATAAATTTTTACCGGCAGATTTACTTTCATTCCCTGTGCGTTCCAAAGGAGTTCCTTTTTATAATGCTACCTCAAAAGAGTTAGTAGAGCAAATCAATAAGATAGGAAATGCTTTTGGGAAAGGAAATATCATTAATTTTTCAGAAACAGCAGAAGAAAACAAACCCAAAACCCAAAATGCCGGGCAACAATTAGAAGACCATTGTAAGGATTTGCAACATATAACCAACGGTTTACCCGTAATTGCTCGTAACCAATTAGACAATGGCGAAAGTAAAAATTTATGGTATGAAGAAGTTGTTCCGAGAGCCACTCGTTTTGTGTTTTTTGTAAAAGCAGAGGAAAACGATAAAAAACGATTGGATAAGTTTGACGAAATGATAACTTCACAAAACAATCCTGTACAGATAGGAGCAAATGGTTCAGTAGGTTATGGCTATTGTAAAATAACAAAAATCAAATAATTATGAGAAAGCAAGATACCATAAATAACTATATTCCAAAAGCAATGGAAGCCATTAATTTGGTAGGAATAGCAGATGAAAAAGGTGTAGTAAATAGCACTTATGAAAGCTATATTGCCTCTTTTGGTGCAAATATTCGTCAATCAGGGTTATTACCAACACTAATATTTTTTAATAACGATAGTGGAAAGGAGCAACATAGTTCTAAATGGCTACAAGCAATTTTGTTTTTGTTAAATGGAGAAACAGGAACAAATGGCTTGGATTTGATAAAATACGTGATTAATGAAACAAAAAAAAGAGAGCAAAATCAATATAGACAAACAGACTTAGATATTTACAAATTGCAAAATATGCAAAGTAAAATTGAAGATATTGTTTGTGCGTTAAAAATGGCTGTCAGAACTTTTAAATTGGAAGAAAATGGATAATTTAGGACTATTATACAATAAAGAGTATTTTAATAAAAGTATATTTTATAATACAAATGGCACAATTTCTTTTAATGCTTCCTCTACCATTGGAGAAATAAAAGGATGTAGATTAGATGCCAATATGTCTTTATTGAGACAAAACACTTTTCAATTAAAAACTGTATATCCGGGTTTGCTATCCGGGGCTGGTTATCAGCATGAAATAGGAGGGCAAGATGATGAATATAAATTAGGCTTTTATTTTGACTACACTACCGGTTTGCCTGTTATTAACGGCTCGTCTATTAAGGGTATGTTAAGAGCAGGGTGTGAAAGTAGAGAAGGATATATAACAGATATTTTAACTCGTAGATTAAAAGATCGCATTCAATTACCTCCTAATTTTGACAAAAATAAGTTTAATGAAGAAAAATTTATTAAAACGGTTTTTGAAGGTAAAAAAGAAGTGAAAGAAGGTAATGATACCAAAGATGTAGGTATCTCCATTTACCAAAGAGATATTTTTCACGATGCTTTTCCTGTAAAAAGCAATGGAACTTTATTTGGTAATGATTATATTACCCATCACGAACATCCTTTAAAAGACCCAAATCCGGTACAATTTTTACGAGTGCAACCGGAAGTTATCTATCAATTTCAGTTTGACTTAAAAGGTAGCAATGGTTTAACGGCAGAAAATAAATTAGAACTATTCAAACAAATTATTTTAGACCTAGGGCTTGGCGCGAAAACCAATGTAGGATACGGGCAATTTGTTGAATTAACAGAAAACAATTAAAATTAACAGTAGGTTTAAAAATATATTGTTTATCGCCCTAGTGAAGAGGCAACAGAATATAAAAGTGGAAATAGAGTGGACGTGGAAATTATAGAATTAGTAAAATATGTTGCCATGCAAGATAAAAAGGAGAGTATTTTTATGAAATCTATGGACAATATAAAAGCGAAGTTTGAAAAAGATTTGAGAAAAAAACGCCAGAGAAATCCTGAAATAAAATTTAAAAACTTAGAAAATGGCATGAGTGTAGAAATTCGTTTTAATAGTGATTTGGCTATTGATAATGTCAATTTTACGGTTTTGCCGATAATTGAGTTATAGATATGAACAACAAAAAAATATCGCAATCTTTGCTCGAATTATCCGATGCAATTGAGCAGTTGGCAATAATTATAGGGCAACAAAAACACTTTGATAATAATCAGCTTGAAGAAAAATTAAAAATTGTCGGCAAAAAAGTTGGAAAAACCTTTCGGCAACCCGATAAAATAACTCAATCAGAGAAAATATTATCAAAATATGATAAAGATTATTTAGAAAGGTGGCTTGTTCAAAAAAATATTATTCCGGGTAAGCGAATAAATAATCTAAGAGTAGATGATAAATTATATAAGGTGTCCGATTATTTAGCCGACCACTATTTTCAGTTACAATTTTTTTACGAACAATTAAAACGTTCGCAAAGTATTAAGCGCGACTTTAAGCTTAAATCGACAAAAAAAAATATTAGCTATATAAGAAAATGGTGCAATATGTTGCATAAAAACAAGATAATAGATTCGTTTTATTTTTTGGATGATTTATCCATAGATGTCGATTTATCTTTAATTCATAAAGCCACCTATTTTATAAACGGTAATTGGCTCGAAATATTTCTTCGCAGAGAACTTGCCCTATTGTTTAGAAAGCATATAGACGAAATTGAGACTTTTGATATTATGGCACAGCTTGAAATTGTAAAGCCCAATCAGAAAGGCTCAGAAGTAGATTTGTTAATTATGTTGAACAAAAAGGTTTATTGGTTTGAATGTAAAAGTGGCGAAATAGGGAGTTTTTATTATAAGAGATTTAAAGAACACAGGAAGTTACTCGGATTATCTTCAAAACATGCTTTTTTAGTTGTTCCGCAAATGCGTTATAATCAAGTAGAAGCTGTAATGAGAAATTGTGGAATGACTACGCTGTATGCTAATTCGCTTTCTTCCTATTTGGAAAAATTATTTTTTTCAAAAAAATAATTTTTTATAACGCATATTCCCCGATTTAATGAAATCCGGCAAACTGCTGTTAAATCAAACAATATTTTTATAAAAAAACACCATGCTCATCTATACCCTACAATTTCCGCAAGTTGAATTAAAAAACAGAATTGAGTTTTTGGACTTTGTTCAAAAAAAAGTGATGGAATTAGCTTTAAAAAACGAAGAAATTTTTCTTGCCGAAGGATTAACCCCCGAGTATTTTCATAAAAATGCTTCGCTTCCACCAAGAACACCCGAAAATCAAGTACCTATACATATACATAGCATTTTATTAGACGGTTTATTTACCTTGCGAGCCTATGGAGAGAAGGCGGTGGCGACCTTGCAAATTTGGTCGCAAATATTTTTGGACGAAAATCCGGAATATAGACAGCACATAGTAAAACACATAGAAAATGTAGAAATAGAACGATTAGAAAAGCCTATTTATTATACCTCTAATAATTGGATCGCATTTAATAGGACAAAGGTCTGTAATGGTTTTTATATAGATGCGGATATTGATTGTGAAAAAGCAATGAAGCAAACAGATTTAAAGCAAAAACCGCATTTTGCTTTAAATAAGCAACTTTTCAATAATTTAAGAACATTCTTATGTTCTCATGATATTAAAATACACCGTGATATTGAATTGGTACTGTATCCATCAAAACCGAAAAATTGTTTAGCTTTGAGGACTAGAGAAAACGGAAAAATAAAGAAAAAATATAAAGATGCTTTTACGGTAAAAATAAAAACCCATATCCGTTTACCAATGTATTTTTCATTGGGGCAAAATGTTGCCTATGGCAACGGATTATTTGTACAATGCTAATTTTTCTCTCTTGTCATGAAAACAAGGAAACATACCCTTCGCAGCACAAAAGCCTTATGCGACAAAATATGCCGTTGTGAAACACGCGACGACATTAGCCGAATACTGAAAATACACAAAAACGACTTGGCTTTATTAGCCTTTGAACCGATGTATTATCGATTTTCCGTTTTAAAAAGTAACGGAAAGTTCAGGCAAATTGAAGCTCCGGAAGCACAACTCAAACAATTTCAGCGCCGCTTAAATGAATATTTACAAGCCGTTTATTTTTTGCATCAAAGCCCGGCGGCATACGGCTATGTAATGAAAGTAAAAGGCGTAAAAATCGAAAAAAGCATTAAGTCTAATGCCTCAAAGCATCTGGGCTGTAAATATTTGCTAAATATGGATTTTGAAGATTTTTTTCATCAAATCGGTATGGACAAAATCAGCAAGATTTTCGGAAATTTCCCTTTTAATTTCAATAAGCATACGGCACACACCCTTTCAAGAATTTGCTGCTACAATAAACGCTTGCCAATGGGAGCACCCACTTCGCCGGTACTTTCAAATTTTTATTGTTTGAATTTAGATAAAGATTTATCGGAATGGGCAAAAAAAAAGGACTTGGTATATACTCGTTTTGTTGATGATTTAAGCTTTTCATCCAAAACAAAAGCCATTGAAACGCAGCATATCGATGAAATTATCCGAATTGCCGAACAATACGACTTACGATTTAACTCAAACAAGAATAAATTATACAAAGCCCAAGATGTTAAAATCGTAACCGGTTTGATAATCGATGATACCGTGGACATAATACCCGATTATTATGCGGAACTGCAAAGAGATATTGAACGTTTGCGGGCAGTAACGGAAGTGAATTATATTACCGGCAATACCGGGCAAGTGGCTCCTTTACGCAAATTTAAACAAGAAATAAGGGGGAAAATTAATTTCATTTCTCAAATAAAAGGAAAAGACAGTGAAGAATACATACGATATCCCGATGAATATTATGAAGCTCTTGAACCTGCCGAAGATTTAAGTGTGCGGTGGACTAAATTTGGAAATTACATGACACAATAAGAATATAAAACACTCGGGACTAAAAGTTGCAGACACCCGGCGGAATGATTATAGAGACGGAAGTCGGAAGACCGAAGTTGGATGCTGCGACAAAAACCTTGCGTTCTTTGCGGTTAAACCAAGCCAACGGCTACAAAATATAAACACATGAAAGTACAAGTTTTTATAGATACAGCCAACACTCGTCTATTGGTAAAAGACAAACTATTTTTGATAATAAACAAAACAATTAAAAAGCAAATCAGTCCCAAGCGCATTGACAGTATAGCCCTTATGTCTGATGCTCAAATCAATGTATCTGCCATTAAATTGGCTGCTCAAAACGAAATACCGATTTTTATATACGATTCTTTGGGAAATTTAACCGCACAATTCCGAAGTCCGTCTTTCTTAAAACATAGTGAACTGCGAAAAAAACAATTAATTTACATGACCGGGTTCTACGGGCGAAAATGGGTGTTGCAACAAATGGTGCTGAAAAGCGAATTGCAATGCCAAACGCTTAAAAGATTAGCAAAACAATTTCCTGCAAAGCAAGAAAATATTCAAAAACATCTTTCAGCAATCAAAAAACAAATCAATTCCGTAAAAAATTTAAGTCCGGATTCAGAAACTTTTGAAAATTCGCTTATGGGCATCGAGGGGAGCATTGCCGGTCGGTATTTTAAAGCTTTAAATACTGTATTGCCGGAACAATATCAATTTGAAAAACGAAGCCGCAGACCGGGAAAAGACTATTTTAATGTATTGCTGAACTATATGTACGGCATTACCTATGGTGAAGTTACACGCGCTTTGCATTCGGCAGGCTTAGACACTTATACCGGCGTTTTGCATAAAGCCGATTATAAAGAAACATTGGTTTTTGATTTCATAGAATGTTTTCGACCAATTGTTGACAGGCTGCTCATAGATACCTGCATACAAGAATTATGGCAAGAATCGCATTTTGTTGCAATAAAAAACGGGTTTTCTTTGCATAAAAAAGGGAAAAAAATATTGTTGCCTGCTTACAGTCAATATATGTTAAAAAAAATACACTGCTTGGGCAAAACAACAAGCATCCGAAATCACATGTACATCCATGCACGAAGATTGCAACAAGACATAAAAAATAAAATTCAAAATGTATCTGATATTCTACGACATCAGCAATAATAAATTGCGAACAAAAGTTGCCAAACAACTCATACAACAAGGTTATGAGCGTTTGCAGTATTCGGTATTTGCGGGTCCTTTTGACCCGGAGCATTCCCAAATATGGGAAAAGCTAAAATACTTAATGCAAAAAAATCCCGAAGAAAAAATATATTGTTTTATTGTTGTCCGATAAAACTCAAAAATAAGATTTTTTAAGAAAAAACACCTTTATTTTATTGGGATTTGAGTAAATTAAAAAAAAGTAAGCCCCCCC
>PDWI01007247.1_pt1 | contig 13575 bp, 16 predicted proteins | sample 1430891 | NCBI WGS metagenome assembly PDWI01 (sample SAMN01162508, study PRJNA174530) | Oral metagenome, whole genome shotgun sequencing project. | biome: Marine environment; feature: Marine mammal; material: Swab sample of the gingival sulcus; isolation source: swab sample of gingival sulcus...
ATTTTATACCGTGAAAAAGCGGCATTTTCTGACGCAGTTGGTCACTCAATGGTTGATCATCTTAAAGATTTTGCTGAAAGTAAATATTCAGATGAAGACCTAGCAAAAGCAAAAGAAACCTATTTACACGGCACACCATTTACCAAAGAAAGTTTGCTTTACCGTGATATTTTTGAAAAATTCTACCCGGGTCAAGCAGAGTGGATCAAAGATTTCTGGATGCCAAACAAAGAGTGGGAAGGGTGTAATGTTGATGATCCTTCTGCACGTGTACTGAAAAACTATGGTGATAGTGGTAAGTAAGCGGTTATATTTTTTTTAAAATTTACTAAATTAAAAACAGAAAATCCCCTAAAAGTTATATTTAACATTTTAGGGAATTTTATTTAGAAAAGGTATTAAATCATTTTTTTGAGATTATTAACAAAAATTTTTGCATCTTGCTCCGTAAATAATGAAGGATCACGTTGTAATACCTTTCCTTCATTATCTTTTAGTGTTCCATCTCGAATAATGCTAATCTCAAATTCAGGAAAAACTTCTTTGAAATTTTTCATTAAATCATAGAGTAAATTAAAATTTTCTAAAATAGTTTTGCTATTAGTAAGATAAAGTCTAATTCCATTTAAGGTGTCACTATCTTGCATTAAATAGAAATCATTCTTTTCGTAAGGACAAATTGCAAAAATAACATTAGAGTTAAGCCCATCTGTTTGGTAGAAATAGGTTTTTAAATCTTTAAAATTAAGCATTTTATCGCGATTTTTCTCTTTAAAAAAATCTTTTAATTGAGCATAGGTAATACGTTTAGTTGCTGATGAAATAGCAAAAGTACTATGAAGAGAAGGCTTGCTAGTATTTACTTTTTGCTCTTCTTTGCTCTCTTTTTTCTCTGTTTTAACCGTAGGTATTGGTTTAGGAGTTTCTTCTTTAAGATTTGGTTTAACTTGCACTGGTTCTGCTTTAGGTTTAATTACAGGTTTTGGCTCAACCTTAGTAAGTGTTTCTTCCTTTGGTTTAATGGTGCTAACATTAGTCTTTTTAGGCTGTTCTATTTTGGTTTCTTGAATAGATGCTTCAGTTACATTAGATGTTATTATTTTTTCAGATGGCGTACTTAAATTACTCCATTTTTTTTCAGCTTTTCTTTGAGTATTAAAATTTGCTAACCATTGAAAAGCCATAACAGCGATTATTAATGATAAAATTGCAATAATCACGATATAAAAAATATCAATCATTGTGAATCCTTTTACTATTTTTTCTATAGTAATTAGTGTACAATAAATTTCTCTTATTGAGTAGAGTTTAATGATGAAACCTTGTAGATTTTTTAAAAAAAGGCAAAAAAAAGTAACTTCGCAGCAAAAAATTCGCACCCAAGTTAAAGCAAGACGTAAAAGAATTGCTAATCAAAAGCGTTTGGTGTTTAAGTCAGAAGCTGCTGATTTAGGTCTTTAACGGAGATAAAGATGACAACTATTGAAAAAATTGAAAAACAAATTAAAGAAAATCCGATTATTATTTATATGAAAGGATCGCCAAAGTTTCCATCTTGTGGTTTTTCAGCACGAGCAGTTCAGGCTTTGATGGCTTGTAAAGTTCCTTTTGGTTATGTGGATATTTTAAGCAATCCTGATATTAGAGCGGAAATGCCTGCGTATGCGAATTGGCCAACGTTCCCACAGCTTTGGGTAAATGGTGAGTTAGTTGGTGGAGCAGATATTATTATGGAAATGTTCCAAAAAGGCGAATTACAAGAATTATTACAATCAGTTGAACAATAAAAAACATTATTGTAAGAAACTCACCAAGCGGTGAGTTTTTTTATATTTTTTGTAAAAGTACGCCTGATTCAATATGATGAGTAAAAGGGAATTGATCGAAAAAAGCAACTTTTTTGATAGTGTGAGTTTGCGTCAGTAGTTCTAAATTCTCACATAACGTATGAGGATTACAAGAAATATATAAAATTTTATCAAACTGTTGTACTAATCGTAGTGTTTTTTCATCAAGTCCTGCACGAGGAGGATCAACAAAAATAGTTTTCACTTTAAAATCATCAAGATTGATATCTTTTAAACGGAAAAAATCACGCTCTTTATTTAATGCACTGGTAAAATCTTCAGCTGACATTCTGATAATTTGTAGATTATCAATGTTATTTGCCTTAATATTTACTTGAGCACTTTCAACGGATGATTTAGAGATTTCTGTTGCTAGTACTTTATTAAAATAAGGTGCTAATGCAATTGAAAAATTTCCATTACCACAATAAAGTTCTAATAAATCATCATCATTTGTTCCAACACAATCAATTGACCATTCAAGCATTTTTTCACAAATAGTTGCGTTTGGTTGGGTAAATGAATTTTCAACTTGTCGATAGTGTAAAGTTTTGTCTTTAACCTGTAATTGTTCAGTTACAAAGTCTTGAGTTAGCACTATTTTTTGTTTTGATGCTCTTGCGATTAAATAAACTTTTAACCCTTGTTTTGCAAATTTTTCAGATAATATTACCGCTTGTTTAGACCAACTTTCATCAAGTTTTTTATGGTACAGTAAAGAAATTAACAGCTCATTGCTTTTAGTTGCTAAATAATCAACTTGAAAGAGTTTAAAACGGAGAATATCATCATTTTTAATAAATTCAAGCAGTAAAGGCATAGCCTTATTTATGAGATCGCAAGCGGGAGGAAAATTATCAACACGATATCTTTCTTTGTTCTGCTGATCAAACATAATATGATATAAATCAGTACCATTATGCCAAATTCTAAACTCCGCACGCATACGATAACCTGATTTTGGTGAACGAAAAGCTTGAATTTCAGGAATGTTAAAAGGCATTAAAAGAGCGGATAATCGCTCTTTTTTTTCATTAAATTGTAGCTCATATGAGCTATCAGTTATATTGTTCATTAATTAAAGAGTTTCTTCAATAGTATTACTTGAAAGAGTATAGATATGTTTTTCAGCACTAATAAGGGTGCGATATTTAACCCAAGTTTTTTCAATAAAAGTTTCTGCTGCTTTTTTATCTTTAACAACTTCAACAAATGATTTTTGTTCATCATTACAAGGTTTAACTTCACCATTTTCTAATGCTAAACAGAATGTTCCATAAGCTTCTAATGTTTTTGACTCATTGATAGTAAAATCACCACTTCTTGAAAAACCGTGTGGATAATTTGCGGTATCAAAAAAAGGCTTGTCATTTTTAAAACTTGATTTCATATTTTTCTCCAAAATAAAAATAAATAAACCTCGCTATTTTACGCTAATTTTTATGATATTAAAACCGTTATATTTTCATAATTGCGATTAAAAAACAAACTAAAAATGTTTTTTTACAAGGCTTTGATAAGATTGCAACTAGATTATAGCAAATTTAGATGTTAAAATATTCAATGTTAATTCATAAAAGGTTTGAATCATACTATTTTTTATGATTAACTATATAAAGAATTTATTAAACTTGTATCGCGAACGCGAAAAATTAAGGATTAAAAATGACTGTTGAAACACGTGTGAAAAACGTAATCGTTGAGCAACTAGGTGTTGAAGAAGAAAAAGTAACGAATAATGCATCTTTTGCAGAAGATTTAGAGGCTGATTCTTTAGATGTTGTTGAGCTTGTAATGGCTTTAGAAGAAGAGTTTGAACTAGAAATTCCTGATGAAGAAGCTGAAAATATTACAACGGTTCAAGCAGCGATTGATTTTATCACTAAAAATCAATAAGTTACCACAATAAGGAAAAGGTGTTAAACACCTTTTTTCTTTATGAAATAAGTTATATTATGGATAAATATTATAGCACAAAAGCATACTTGATTTTATGTTATGCTTTGTTGGCTCTTGGGGTATTAACCACAAGTTTTTTGCCTTTGATAGTTGCTTTCTTTGCAATATATCTTCCCAAAGATCGTTGTGAAAGTTTTGCACTATCTCATATAGAGTATATTTTGAACACCTTTTGGTTAGGGTTATGTTTTGTTATTGCCTCTATTTTAGTATATGCAGTATTATTACTATTAGTTGCAATACTTCCTTTTTTGTCATTTATGCTGATCACTTGGAGTATATTTCAATGTTTATTAGTGATTTGGTTTATTTATCGAACTATTAAAGGTTTTGTTTGTCTTATGCAAGATAAAACAATATAACTAATTATTGAGGAATTATTATGAAAAAAATTATTACTAAAATTTCTGTTTTGGGATTGAGTGCCTTTATTGCAGTTCTTGCATTTTTTAGCTTAAATGTATCCGCTTTAGAATTAAAAGAAGGAACTGATTATAGCGTTGTTTCACAAGAAAAAAGTGAAGAAAAAAATGTGATTGAGTTTTTCTCTTTTTATTGCCCTCATTGTAAAAACTTTGAGCAACAAGAGAAAATCCCTCAAGAAATTATTAAAAACTTACCTGAAACATCAAAATTTAAACAATATCATTTTAGTGCATTAGGTCCACAAGGTGAAATGCTTACACGAGCGTGGTCAGTTGCTATATTATTAAAAAAAGAAGATTTGATAAAACGTGATCTTTTTGAAGCTACTCAATCATATGAAATTAATACACTTGATGATATTAAAGCTATTTTTGAAAAAAATGGCATTAATTCAGATACCTTTGATAGTGCTTATGGTTCATTAGCGGTAACAGCTTTAGTAAATGAACAAAATGCTCTTGCAGAGAAGTTTAAAATTAACAGTGTGCCAAGCATAATTGTTTCAAAACAATATAAAATTGAAACAGGAGCTTTTAATAACATTAAAACAAATGATGATTATAAACAGCGTTATGTTGATTTAGTATTAGAGCTTTTAAAAAAATAGTCAGAAAGAACTAAAAAAGGAAAAAGTCGCATTAAGCGACTTTTTTTATGCAGTTATATAACCCCCACTTACCGCTTTAATAACTCCCAATAATTCTAATTCAAGAGCTTTTACTAATAAATCACTCACATCAATTTTCATAACTCTTGCCCAATCATCAGTACTTAATGGCGTTAAACTTAATGGCTCAATCATTTTTCTTTGTTCAGCATCAAGTTGATCATAGTTGCGAATTATGGTATTTTTTAAACCGCTTGATGGTTTAGAAACAAGATTAAGCGGTGATATTTTTGATGATTTTTGCAAAGTTTGTTTATTGAAATTTTTAGTATGAAAGCTAAAAGCAAGTGTTTCTAAAATATCATCAATATCATCAACAAGTATTGCCCCATCTTTTATGAGTTTATGACAACCAGCTGTATAAAAATTTTGAATACTGTTTGGAATAGCAAAAACTTCTCGCCCTTGCTCTAACGCATAGCGAGCAGTAATTAAAGAACCACTTTTAATCGTTGCTTCAACAACTAAAGTTCCAACAGATAATCCACTGATAATACGGTTTCTTCTTGGAAAATTTTGAGCAATTGGTGGAGTGTCAGGTAAAAACTCACTTACTAAAGCACCGCCAAATTCGGTTATTTTATCAGATAATGATATGTGCCTTTTAGGATAAATATTATCGAGTCCACTTCCTAAAACAGCGATAGTTTTTCCTTGATTATTAACAACTTCTTGATGACAAAAACCATCAATACCGATGGCAAGTCCACTTGTTACCACAATATTATGTTGCCATAGCCTTTTGGCAAATTCTCTTGCCCAATGTTCTCCATAGTTTGAAAAATCACGGCTACCAACCATAGCAATTTGATTTTCAGATAAAACAGAAGTTGATCCTTTCACAAATAATATTGGAGGAGGTGTTGAAATTTGTGAAAGTAAAAAAGGATATTCATCATCAAATAAAGTAATGATATGATTTCCTTTTGTTTCTTGCCATTTTAATGCTTTGTCAATTATTTTCATATCAGGATGAAGAAATTTATGAATTTGATTATCATTAAAATTTAATTGTTGTAAATCAGCTTTATTAAATTGCAAAAAATCAGAAAAGTTGATATTATTAAGCAAATTGTTTATTTTAAAAGCACCAAAGTTTGGTACTTGCATTAGTTTTAAAAGTGTAGTTAAATAATCCATAGGTTTTACTTATTAAATTTATAGCTACATTTATACTAAAAAAAGCTTTATAATAGTAAGATTATTTTTAATTTTGCGATGGAGATCGTACTTATGATATTACCTGTTTTAATTTATCCAGATCCAAGACTTGAAACGGTTTGTGATGAAGTAACCGTTTTTGATGATGAGTTATCAACCTTTGTTGATAATATGTTTGACACTATGTATGCTGAAGGGGGGATTGGTCTTGCTGCACCTCAAGTGGCACGTTTAGAGCGTATTATTGTGATTGATATTGAAGGTGATAAACAAAATCAATTGGTGTTAATTAACCCTGAAATTGTTGAGAGTGCTGGCGTAACTGGTATTGAGGAAGGTTGTCTTTCTGTTCCAGGTTATGTTGGTTTTGTTGAAAGAAAAGAAACCGTTACAGTTAAAGCTTTTGATTGTAAAGGTAATCCTTTTTCACTTGAAGCGGACGAATTATTAGCTATTTGTATTCAACACGAAATTGACCATCTTAACGGTATTGTTTTTCCTGAATATCTTTCACCATTAAAACGTAAAAGAATTAAAGAAAAACTTAATAAAGTAAAAAAACAAATAGAGCGTCAAAAATAAAGAGCATAAAGTATGTAAATTCTAAACCCTGGATATTGGTAAATTTCTAGGGTTTTGTGATATTAGAAGCTATAGTTTCATTATCAAAAAAAACTATAACAAACTAAAAATTTGACTTTGTTATTTAAAAAAAATATAATAATGTTTTTCAACTTGGAGAATATATGAGTAAAAATAAAAAATATATCGATAAATATAGTATTGATAACACCGATTATGAAATCGGTCAAGATAATGTACAGCGTTTTGGTTTTGATTTCCACAACGTTGTATTTACCGTAAGTGCAGGATTAATTTTATTATTCCTTGCAATTATTTTATTAAGCGATCCTGCAACTGCAAAATCAACTCTAGATGGCATTAAATGGAATATTATTGCTAACTTTGATAGTGTGTTTATTATTGCAGGTAATATTTTTGTAATTTTCTGTTTAGCATTGATTGTTCTTCCTGCAGGCTCGATTCGTTTAGGTGGAAGTGATGCAAAAGCTGAACATAGTTATGTTTCTTGGTTTGCAATGCTTTTTGCAGCAGGTATGGGTATCGGACTTATGTTCTGGTCTGTTGCAGAACCTGTAGCATATTATACTGCTTGGTATAAAACCCCTTTAAATGTTGCAGCAAATAGTCCTGAAGCTTATGATTTAGCAATGGGAGCAACTATGTATCACTGGGGGCTTCATCCTTGGGCTGCGTATGCAGTAGTTGGTTTATCTCTTGCATTTTTCACTTATAACAAAGGTTTACCACTTTCTATCCGTAGTGCATTTTATCCGCTTTTAGGTGAAAGAACGTGGGGCTGGATGGGTAATGTAATTGATACCCTTGCCGTAGTTGCAACGCTATTTGGTTTAGCAACTTCTCTAGGCTTTGGAGCTCAACAGGCAGCATCAGGTATGCACCATATTTTTGGTTTTGAGAATACTATTACCTTGCAAATTATTGTAATTATTGCTGTTTCATTAGTTGCTATTTATTCTGTGAGTAAAGGTATTGATGGTGGTGTTAAGTTTTTAAGTAATATCAATATGGGCGTAGCTTTTGCTCTATTAGCTTTCGTTGCTATTTTAAATATTGCGATCGTAGCAGATGTTCTGCCACGTACTATTACTTCTTATGTAACTAATATTTTACCGCTTTCAAATCCATTTGGACGTGAAGATGAAGCGTGGTTCCAAGGTTGGACAGTATTCTACTGGGCGTGGTGGTTCTCTTGGTCTCCATTTGTAGGAATGTTTATTGCTCGTGTTTCAAAAGGTCGTACTATTCGTGAGTTTGTTCTTGCAGTGTTAATTATCCCTGTATTAGTAACTACGGTTTGGATGTCTACTTTTGGTGGTGTGGCATTAGATCAAGTTGCAAATAAAGTTGGTGAACTAGGTACTAATGGTCTTGGTGAGGTTTCACTTGCGATGTTCCAAGTATTTGATAATCTTCAATTCTCTAGTATTTTATCATTCATTGCAATTTCATTAGTATTAGTATTCTTCATTACTTCATCTGATAGTGGCTCTTTGGTGATTGACAGTATTACCGCAGGTGGTAAAACAGACTCACCAGTTGCTCAACGAGTTTTCTGGGTGCTAGTGCAAGCATTAGTGGCGACTTCTCTATTATGGGTTGGTGGCAGTGATGCTATGGCAGCTCTGCAAGCTGGGGCTATCTCAACAGCATTACCATTTGTATTCGTACTACTACTTATGTGTGTAAGTTTAGTAATGGGAATTAAAACAGAAAGAAGATAATTCTTTACTATTTGAATATAAAAAGCTGACTTTTGTCAGCTTTTTTGTTATCTATTCTTAATTATCTACTTTTTCTTTATATTCACATAAATCCTCAATAATGCAAGAGCCACATCGAGGTTTACGAGCAATACAGGTGTAGCGTCCGTGTAAAATGAGCCAGTGGTGTACATCAACTTTAAATTCATTTGGAACAAATTTAATAAGTTTTTGTTCAACTTCATCAACATTTTTACCTGGTGCAAAATTAGTGCGATTGCTCACACGAAAAATATGAGTATCAACAGCAATGGTAGGATGTCCGAATGCGGTATTTAAAACAACATTTGCTGTTTTTCTTCCAACCCCTGCAAGCGATTGTAAATCTTCGCGATTTTGCGGAATTTCACCGTTAAATTTTTCTATTAAATCTGAACAAGTTTTAATTACGTTTTTTGCTTTACTGTTAAAAAGACCGATAGTTTTAATGTATTCTTTTAAGCCTTCTTCACCTAATGCTAATATTTTTTGTGGCGTGTTTGCTATTGAAAATAATTTTGCTGTAGCCTTATTAACACCGACATCGGTAGCTTGTGCGGATAAAATCACAGCAATTAACAGCTCAAAAGGTGAGTTATAGTTCAGTTCTGTTGTTGGGTGAGGGTTCTCTGCTCTTAATCTTGTAAGAATTTCGATTCTTTTTTGTTTGTTCATAGAAAATATCCTTTATCAATTAGCATTTTTGCCATCATTGAAAAAGACATAATTACTATCAAAGGTCTAATTAATGTACTTCCTTTACTAACAACCATTCTTGCTCCAATATTTCCCCCTAAAAAAGATCCAAGCATCATTATTAAACCAACCTTCCAATAAACAACACCACCTAAAATAAAAAATATAAGAGAAGCAAAATTGGATGTAAAATTAAGAACTTTAGCGTGAGCTACGGATTTTGAAAGATTAAAGCCAAGTAGAACAAGAAAAGCAAGTGTTAAAAAAGAGCCTGTTCCAGGACCTAAAAAACCATCATAAAAACCAAGAGTGAAAGCAATACAGAAGGCAAAGGTTGTTATGGAAATACGAGCTACTTTATCAACCTCACTAAATTTAGGAGCGAGGAGAAAATAAACACCAATAATAAAAATAAGGACAGCAATAGCAATATTTAAAAAATTATTTGGTAAAATTTGAATTAAAATACTACCAATAGCCCCTCCACAAAAAGTTAAGGTTATAGGTAACCTAAATTCTTTAAGATTAACCTTTTTTTTATGAATAAAGTAAAAAGAGGAAGCAAATGCTCCTCCTGTTGCTTGTAGTTTATTAGTGCCAAGTGCTATAGTTGGAGGTAGTCCTGATGCTAAAAGAGCAGGAAGTGTAATAAGTCCACCACCGCCTGCAATAGCATCAATACAACTTGCTACAAAAGATGCCCCAAAGAGCAGAATCATAACGTCAAAGCTAATTTCCATTGTTATTAATAATTCCTTTAATACTAAGCTGCATTTGTTTTGGAATAAGATATTTTAACACATTTTGAGCCTGTTCAACTTTTTTATGGTTAATTTTAGAATGTTGATCGATAAATTTTAAATCAGCAAGTGTTTGTGAGAAACAGCTAAAGAGAACTTTATCAAAAAATTCAGGGGCATTGATTCCATATAAAATAGAAAGTCGTTGTGCGATGAGCCTTGTTTGTTGTTCAAATTGATCGCGTTGGAAAAATTCTTGATTATTTAATAATGAAAAACATAAATGATAACGATCTAAACTTTCACAAATAAGCGAACTATGAAGCTCAATGGTTTCAATTTTTTCTTTGTTGATTACAATAATATTTTCTTGTATAACAAACAATTTTTGTTCTTCAAAGTTTTTAAGAATACTATCAATATAAAGCGGTAAACTTTCTTCATTAAAATGCAAAAATAATTCTTTTTGCAAAAATGGATAAATTTCATTTATTATGTTGATAATAAAATCTTTTGAAACTTTCTCAAAGGTAAAAATAATTTTACAAATAAGAGAGGGGATTACTAATAAATGAGAAATATTATTGCGATCATACGTCTGTAGTACTGCGGCACGATGATCAAGACGAATAATTTCACCAAAAATATCCTTTTCAAAAGTTAATCCAACTTTTGGGAGCGATTGTAAGTACGCCAAAATTTCAGCACCATTTTCATTTGGAATACTAATTTCATTGCTATAATGAACATTTCTCAACAATGATAAATAGCTATTAATTTGTTGAACTAGTGATTGTTTTGTTAATGCACATTGGTTTGATGAAAGTAAAGCTGATGATGCTAAGTTTTTAGGACTTACTGCACTTGCCTTGTTTATGTTGATCATTGTTTTTTCTGCAACATTAGTAACCGCTTGATTAAACCATTTTGGTTTTTCATCATTAAGTTCATTTTTCCAATCAGGATAGTGTTCATTAAGATATTTATTAAGTGAAATAGGCTCACCAAAGGTTACAAAACCTTTACCAAGATTACGCAGTTTTTTCAGTACTCTAAATACTAAAAAAGCATTCTCTTTTTCTTTTTTCGCACCTTTTAGCTCTTTCATATAAGTATCGACTTCAATAACATTATCATAGCCAATATAAACAGGCACAATACTAATAGGACGATTAGTTTCGGAAATAGCATCAAGGGTCATTGCCATCATACCAGTTTTTGGAGGAAGAATGCGACCTGTTCGAGAGCGTCCTCCTTCAATAAAGTATTCAACAGGATAACCTTGGTGAAAAAGCTCTGCAAGATAACTTTTAAATAAAGTTGCGTATAGTTTATTTCCCTTAAAAGTTCGGCGAATAAAAAATGCACCAGAGCTTCTAAAAATTTTGCCAGCAGGGAAAAAATTAAGATTAACACCTGCAGCTATATAAGGGGTTGCTAGTCCTTCGTGGTAAAGAATATAAGAAAGTAAAAGATAGTCAATATGACTACGGTGATTTGGAACATATACAATTTCGTGTCCATTTAATGAAAGTTCACGCACCACTTTTGCATTATTAACATCAATCCCTTTGTTATAGAGTCTTTTCCAAAGCCAAGCGAGAAGACGAGATAAGGTTTTTAAATAAGATGGTTTTACGTCAGCTGCAATTTCATCTAAAATTTTAACCGCTTCTTTTTGTACTTGTTCGGTAGTCATTTTGCTATTTTTTACTTCATCTTCTATTGCTTTTTTGACCTTTTCAGATTGTAAAATTTTAGCAAAGATAGCATTGCGATCAGGAATTTTAGGACCTTTAGCACTATAACGCTGTTTAGAAAAATGAATACGAGCAACACGCATTAGTTTAGCACCTATTTTACTATCATCTTTATAGTTGTCACTCATATAACGTAATGATACTCCATTGGAAAAACGAATATAGGTATCACGACCATTTCTTAATATATTATAAGCCTGACTAAAAATTCCCATTTTTTGTAACAGAGGTTGCTTTTGTTTTTCAGCAATACGTCCAAAAAGTACAGACACAGGAATAAGATGAACATTAAGATTTTTATGTTGTCTGTGAAGCCAGAAATAGCGGTTAAAAATTCTTAATGTTTTGTTACGATTTCTTTTAGCATCAAAGTAGAAATTACTTTCTAAAAAAACGTAACGAGGTAATTGTTCACCTTCAAATTCATTCATTTTTAAAGGATCGGGCAAGTTTAGTTTTAAACAGTGTTTTTGTAAAATTAACAGTTCACTTTGACTTAATGATGGAAGAATGTAAAGTACTTGATCTATAGTATTATAATTAAGTTCTTCTTTAGGATTTTCAGGAATACTTTTTTCTCGCATTGCTAATGCAAGAAATGGTTTTAATAGCATTCGATATCCTGATACAAATAGTGACATAAAAAATCCTTTAAATAATTATATTGAAAATATTTTACCATAAAAAAGAAATTTTATAAAAAAAGGTTGCCAACTGTAAAAACACTGTATATAATAACAAGTGTAATAGTATCATTTAAAGACAAAAGGATTGTATATGCAAAAAAAACCATTAACTCCGCGTCAAAAAGAAATTCTCGATTTAGTAAAAAATAAAATTGAACATACGGGAATGCCACCAACAAGGGTAGAGATTTCTAAAGAATTAGGTTTTCGTTCACCAAATGCAGCAGAAGAGCATCTAAAAGCTTTGGCTCGCAAAGGTTATATTGAAATGCTTTCTGGAACCTCTCGTGGTATTAGAGTTATTGCTGATAATGATGAAGAAGAACAACAATTTGAAAATCAACTTCCATTAGTCGGTAAGGTTGCGGCAGGTGAACCAATTCTAGCAATGGAGCATATTGAGTCGCATTATGCAATTCAAGGTTCTATGTTTACACCTCCTGCTCATTACTTACTACGTATCTGTGGTGATTCAATGCAAAATATTGGAATTTTAGATGGTGATTTACTTGCGGTACATAAAACTCAGTCAGTAAGAAGTGGGCAAGTAATTATTGCTCGAATTGATGATGAGGTTACCGTTAAAAGGCTTGATAAAAGAGGTTCACTTCTTTACTTATTACCGGAGAATGATCATTTAGAGCCAATAGTAGTTGATCCGAGAATTCAAAATGTTGAAATTGAGGGAATAGCAGTTGGCGTTATCAGAAATAATGCGTGGATGTAGTAATGAAAGAGCTTGTTAAACAATTAGAAGCTATTTTAGAGGGTGAAAGTTTTTACATCTCTCGTATGGCGAATATTAGTGCTTTTATTTATGAGCATTTTAGCGATATCAATTGGGTAGGTTTTTACATTGTAAAAGATAATATTTTAAAAGTAGGACCTTTTCAGGGCAAAGTAGCTTGTTCTGATATTCCCAAAGGGAAAGGTGTTTGTGGAACAGCTTGGCAAACTCTTAAAACCCAAGTGGTAAAAGATGTACATCAATTTGCAGGTCATATAGCTTGCGATGTAGCTAGTAACAGTGAAGTAGTTATTCCTATTATAAAAAATGGCGAAATGATTGCACAATTAGATGTAGATTCTCCTTTATTTAATAGATTTAGTGAGAGTGATGTTGAGTTTTTAATAAAATGTGCTAATTTAGCATATTAACACTCTTAAAAGTTGTGGTAAAAAACAGGTTTTTTTAGCAAAAAATGTAAATGTTGAGCTAAAAATAACCGCTTAAAATATTTTTTTAAATTTTTTTAAAAAAGTACTTGCAAAGGAATTAGAAATCCTT